>Ga0111219_1050_pt1 | contig 11595 bp, 9 predicted proteins | sample DeeMarSWOR152_54_FD_80368 | JGI IMG/M metagenome (GOLD analysis project Ga0111219, IMG submission 80368) | Planctomycetes bacterium DG_23
GGTTTTGCCCGGATGCGGGAAATTATGGAGCGTTCCTCCCTTCGGGCGGAGGCCTTCAATATTTTCCTTCCGGGAGATTTGAAGGTGACCGGGACTGAGGTGGATTTCAAACGCCTGATGGATTATGCGACACTTTGCATCCAGCGAGCACCCACTTTAGGAGGAGAGGTAATTGTCTTTGGTAGCGGCGGTGCCCGCAGCGTCCCGGAGGGGTTTTCCCGTGATGAAGCCAAAAAGCAGATTATTCACTTTCTTCAGGAAGTGGGCACGGTTGCCCAGGAATGTGGGATTAAGATTGCCGTGGAGCCTTTGCGCAAAGAAGAAAGCAATATCATAAATTCGGTTTCTGAGGGAATGGAATTTGTCCAGGGCGCGGAGCATCCGGCAGTGGGGATACTGGCCGATGTCTATCATATGGAGAGCGAAAAGGAGCCTCTGGACAATATCCTTTCCTGCGGGGATAGCCTTTTGCACATCCATATAGCCGACCCTGCCCAGCGCCGTGCCCCGGGCCGGGGAGAATATGATTTTGGTCCCTTTTTCGCCAGACTTAAAAGCGTTGGCTATGACCGTCGTATTTCCATTGAATGTAAATGGGAAGATTTTGAGACGGAGGCCAAGACGGCAGTTCAATTTGTAAAAGAGGCGTGGGAGAAGGCTTAATTTTCGGCGTGGACTTTTATGGGGCGATTAGCCGGCGCATAAATTTTATTGCCTGGGGAAAGGCCGTCTCCGGCGCGGGCAGTTCCGGATGCCAGCGTTTTTCCCATTCGAAAGAAAGCCAACCATCGTAACCCATATCCTTTAGCAAATTCATCGCCTCTTGAAGCGGCACATCGCCCTCGCCCAGAAGTGTGAGCGTGTGTTTGTTCTCTTTATGCAATTTGGCATCTTTAATATGAATATGCCTCACATAAGGCCCCAGACTCTGCGCCGTCTGCTCTATCGGCTCGCCCAGGCGAAAAGGATGCAGCACATCCCAGAGAACACCGAGGCCAGGACTCGCCACCGGCTCTACGACCTCAAGAACATCTTCGGCAAGGATGAAACTATCGTGGGTTTCGAGAACAAAGGTTATGCCTTCCTTTGCGGCGGCCTCGGACAGGATTTTGAGGCTATTCCGCACCCAGGCAGCGCATTCCATGCGGTCTACGCCTTCGGGGATATTCCCACCGAAGATGCGGATCAAAGATGAGCCTAAGGCCTTGGCTACAGGTATATGGGAGAGGGCTGAGTCAATATTATCCTGGCGCTTCTGAGGCTCCGGCGAACTGAATCGGGAAGACATGGACAAGCAGGCAACTTCCAGGCCGGCCTTTTCAAGACGGCTGCGGGTCTCTTCAATTTTTGGCGGAGAAAATTCGGGCAATTTGGTAATATCCGACTCTCCGGCTATACCCCGAATCTCCACCCCCTGGTAACCAAAAGAAGAAAGATTTTGGATGACCTGCTCCAAAGACCACTCAGGACACCCCAATGTGCTTGCAGCAAGTTTCATAAGTCTCTCCTTTTTCCCAAATCAGGGCAGTCGCTCTTGAAAATGCCGCACGGTCAGAAATCCCGGGGGGTATTCTTCAGCAAACTCTTCAAAAAGGTCGAGCAAATCTTTCTGGAAGGTTATGTAGATTATCTGCCAGCCTGCATCCGAGAGTTTGACTAAGGCCCGAATCAGTTCTCTTTTTCGCATATCATCGCAGTTGGTGAAGGGGTCATCTAAAAGAAGAAAGGCCGGCTCGTCCTGGAAAATCCTCTTGACCAGGCTCAAACGAATGGCCAGATAAAGTTGGGTCCTCGCTCCGGTGCCCAACTCTTCCACGGAAAATTCCTTGCCGGTGTTCCTGCGCACAGTTATCTTTCCCTCGTGAAGATAAACTTTTTCGTAATATCCAGCGGTAATCTCAGCGAGCAAGGCGCTTGCCGAGTCGCGGCCTTGCTCAATTATGCTATTGACCAGAGCGTCTTGCTGTTGAGCCAGGCCTTCTATTATGTTTATGGCTAAAAGAGCGGCCTTTCGCTTGAGTTCATATTGAGCAAGTCTTCCGGAGGTTTCTTGAATCTTGAACCAGACATCTTCCGGAGAGCGGCACCCCAATTCTATGAGCGGGTCGCGCATCTGGCCAATTTCTCTCGTGAGCCTTTCAATTTCGCTTTCGATGGAGGATTTTTGAATTCTTTGGCGCTCATATTCCTCTTCGTTCCACTCCCCTTCTGCCTCCGCAAAGGGACGAAGTAACGAAACCCTATGTTCCCACTTGCTTTCATCATTCGTCTGGAGCAAAAGATCAATCTGTTTTAAGAGCGAATCTTTATCACTTTCAAGACGCCTTCGCTCGCTGACCTTTTCCTCCAGGTCCTCTAAACTTGGACAATTTGTGCTTTTGCTTACCGGTTCTATCAAGCCTTTTGATTCCTGCAAGGCCTTTTCGGACTCTTCTAAACTTAATTTCAGCCCCTTTAGTCTTTTTTCCATAGTTTCCAATTGGCCGCTTAAAGACGAAACCTCACCCCTTGCCCTTTCGGTTTCCAGCCGGCCTTCTTCAATCCACTGGTTCACCTCTTCAGGTTGTTTTTTCTCTCCAAGCGTTCTTCTAAAGATTTCTGATAGTTCGCTTGCTTTTTTTTGGAGTTTGTTCTCCAAATGCTTGGTCCACAAGTAGAGAATTGTTGCGAAAACTAAGGCCGCGAAAAGAAAAGGAGTGACCCGAAGGGCGCCCAATACAAGAGAAATTATGGCCCCTGAGCCTGTAAGCAGGATGAAAAGCCAAAACAAAGGCCGCCAGGCAACAAATCGCTCGGCCTTTCTCTTCAGAGCGTTAAACTGCGAGAGGTTTTCTTCCATATCCGGCAATATGCTGGCTTCCTGTTTCCTCCAGTGGTCAATTTGCCTGTTCTTCTCATTTAGTTTTTCCTTGAGAGAAGAAATATGCTCTTGGACTTCGCCAATTTGCGCACTTAGACCATCTTTCCTGGTGTGCTCTCTGGCTATTTTCTTGTTTGCTTCGCTCCAGACCTCAAGGTCCGCGTCGCTATATTTCCGATGGTCCTCTAAGGCTTGAAGCGCCTCATCATATTTTCTCTCGAGGGCCACTGCTTTGCGGTAGTCTTCTTTTTTTCTGGCGGCTTCCAGTTCCTGCAGTTTCGCAGCCACCAAACGCACCTTTTTCTCCAACTTCGCTCTTTCCAGTTGCAACCTCACAAGTCCTTCTGCCTTTGGTTTTACCTGGGTAAGATTTGTGAGGTTCTTTCTTAGGTGCTCGACCTCTTCTTTTAACCGCCGGCCCTGCCGACTCACCCAGTCATTTTTTTGCGGGGTTATGCCCACCTCATCTCTTATTGTTTCTATGACCTTGAGCAAGCCCCCGGCCATACCCGACAGATTCTCCTTAATAATTTCCCACAGTCTTTCTTCGCTATGAAAAGCAGTTTCTCCTTCCCGTATGACCAGAAGGTTGGGAACATAAATAGCAGGAAGATTCTTGAGCCGTTCAAGGCTTGCTCCCTCGGGGAACGAAAATTCCCTTCCCTGGCTTTCCACCTGGATGCGGACTTCTTTACCCGCGTCTTTGTAACGGCCCAAGGCACGCGGGTATTGTTGTTTGACTCTTCCGGAAAAAAGCGCATCAAGTATCGCATCCAAGAGCATGGTTTTGCCGCTATCATTATCCCCGCGAATAACGGTAAGCCTTGTAGGCTCAATTTCAAAATCCTCAATTGCGGCGAACCTGCGTATATCTATTTTTTTTATATGCACTCTATCTGCTCCACGCTTCGCCAAACGCTTTAAGGCCGAGTTCCAGGGCCTTTTGCCGCGCTTCCTCCGCTTCTTCGCTTTCGATTCTGGCAACAAATTCTTTCACCAAGGGATTTTCCTCCAGGAGTTCTTGGTAACTTATGGTTTTATTTTGCAATCTGAAGGCTGCAAATTCCTGGGAGAATTTTTGAGTTAAGTTTTCGAGACTTGCTCGAAGTTCCTGGTCCGATATTGAGGAAAACCCCAGAAGTTCGATATTGACCGAGGCGTATCTATCCTCAGACTTCTCCAGAAACGCCTCAATCTCGGAAAGGGTTTTCTCTTCTGCGGCAGGAGTTAGCCAGAAGTTTCGAGTTAAGTTATACCTTCCTATGGGAACCGCAGTCCCAGAGACCTGGCAGGCCCCGCCCTCTTCAGGAACCGAGACTCTGGCCACTTTTCTTTTGCCCAGATCCGAGACGGCTATCGCAGAGGGCGAGCCCGGATAACATATCGTCAACCCTTTTTTCTCGATGAGCCTGAAGGAGTTATGAAAATGGCCCAAAGCGACATAAGAAAAGTCCCGTCCTTCCAAATCTACAGGAAGTATGGGAAAATATTCTTCAGTTCGCTCCTTGACCTCTTCCGGTATGTAGGAAAAATCCTCATCAAAATAAGTGCCGTGGGCGATGAGCATGGCGCTATCTTCCCCGGTCTCATATTCGGCCAGGGCTTGAGCCATACGGGAGCCTCGTTCGAAGGGAACGGCGACGATCCTTATTCCCTCCTCGAATTCTGTGAGAGAAAAAGGGCGGTGGCTGAGAATCTTCGCATTCTTGCCATAGTAATCTTCTTGGCTTAACTCCGCATCGTGGTTTCCGGGAATAATGAGGACTCGAACTTGCGGATGGCTATCGAAGATTGCCCTTGTCTGGGGAGCAAGAACACGAGCCGCATTATTGCTATCAAATAAATCTCCCGCAATAATAAGCGACGCGCCGGCTTTTTCTGCCTTTTCCACAATCCAGGCCAGGACTTCCAGCCTTTCTTTTGCTTCCTCTTTGAGATGAAGGTCTGCTGTATGAAAAAATAGCGGCATTTTTCTCCTTTTTATTCTTTATCAGGCCGTCCCCGGCCCACAATCCTCAGCCACCCTTTTTCCAACCTCAAGTCTTCAATTTCCACTTCTTCGAAGACATTCTCGAGCCGGACCCGTTCGACCTCGGAGATTGCACTCTTGAAGAAGCGCCGAGGTATAGGTAAAGCACCGGCCTTCAATTCGTCAACCTCAATGACGAAACCCTGTGCCATTTTGCTGAGGCGACAGTGGGCGGAAATGACAGTATCTAACGGCAAAATGCCCAGTTTAACGGCAAGGATAATTTTGCCCAGTTCTTTTTGGCTACTCTGGGGGGGAAGAAAGTGAACCTGAGGACTTCCGCCTGAAAAGGGCAGATAGTCCGCAGCGCCTGGCAAGTCTTGCCAAGCGTTTGCGGCCAGGAAACAGTTGAGTTCATCTTCTTGTATTTCCAGTTGGAATTCCTCGCCCTGGTTCGCGAGGCTGGCAACTTCAAGTAAGTGCTGAAGAAAGTGCCCTGCCCTATTTTGGAGTTCTTCCTGCGGCAGGCTGGAGTAATCCTTATAAAAGGAAGGCCGGTGGCCTAAAAGCAAAAGGCCGGCAAGAATGGTGAGCAAGATTAATAGGCTAATGCTTAAAAATATATATAAACCTTTATGGCGTAAGAAGTTACGCATAGCAACTTTCCTGTAGCAGCATCACCATATGAGAATGCTCATACCGAGAATTTCACAGACAGAGGAGTCGTCAAAATAATAACAGGAAGGCCTTCGCCCGTCAAGTTTCAAAACCTGCTTGACAAAATGGAGCAAATGACGATAAAATTAATAGGTAAGTGAGGTGCGCAAATGAAAAAGCCTTTTAGTTTTGTAATAATCGGATTCTGGATTGCAGTTATGGGGATTTACTTCAAGCAAAAAGTATTGCCGGACCTTATCCCCCCTCCCCCTCCCAGTTACAAAGCCTATTTTGCCCAGAGGCGGCAAAGTGAATACATACGGATGAAAATCCTTTTGAGAGAAGTTTCCGTGGGCACTTCTGAAACGGCCCTTCTACCGCGTGAAGATGGCTCTTATGTCCTATATAACCGAACCTCAGCGCAATTAAGCATCTTGCGTCATCGGGTAGAGGTATTGGCCGAGGCTTCCATCCTTATCGACGCCAAGCGCAGTCTGAAGGCGCTAAAATTCACCTTTCACTCGCCCGTTCTTACGGTCGAGGCGGAAGGCGAAGTACTTGGAGATGAACTTCGCTTAAATATAACCCATGGCACAGAAACCTTCGCAAGTGCCCTACCCTACCCGAGAGGGGAACTGGTGATGTCCGACCTTTCCCCTCTGGTAGGGATTTCTCGGCTCTGGCCCGGCCAGGAGTGGCAAATACAGATTTTTAATCCTCTTGCAATGTCCTTTGAGCGGGCAAAGGTAAAGGTGGTGGGAAAGGAAGAAATTCTCTGGCAGGGCGAGATGGTCCCCGCGTGGGTGCTGGATATAAATTATCAAAATCAGAGGCTTTCTGTGTGGATTGACGAAGATGGAAAATTACTGCGAGAGGAGACCGCCTACGGTGTTGTGTTGGTAAGGGAGGAAAGTGAAAAGGACGAGGCCGCCCTGGCGAGGATCAGAGAGGAAGTGGAAGGTCTCTGGCCGTCTGAATGAAGACCTGACGGTTTATTTCTGACCATATCAAGAGGCTTCAGTTGATAGAACTCGAGGGTGTAACCAAGCGTTTCGGAGAAAAGGTGGCTGTGGATAATTTAACCCTTTCTGTGCCCGGGGGGGAACTTTTTGCCTTTTTAGGTCCTAACGGCGCAGGAAAGACTACTACCATAAAGATGCTGGCCGGGCTTCTGAAACCTACCTCGGGCAGGATAGCCATCGCCGGCCACAATCTGGACGGAGAAAGTCTGGAGGCAAAAAGGATAATGAGTTATGTCCCTGACCAACCCTATTTATATGAGCGGCTTTCCGGCAGGGAATTTCTGAATCTGGTAGGCGACCTCTATGGAATGCCACGCGAAAAATCAAATGCAGAAATTGCACGGCTATGTGAACTTTTTGAGATGGAAGAATACCTGGATGAATTTGCCGAGAATTATTCTCACGGAATGAAGCAGCGTGTGGTTCTGAGTGCGGCACTCCTTCACGAACCTCAGGTCATCGTCATTGATGAGCCTATGGTAGGCCTCGACCCCAAAAGCGCCCGGTTGGTCAAAGACATACTGCTAAAGCGGGTAAGTGCCGGGGTAACCGTCTTTATGTCCACCCATACTCTGGCGGTGGCCGAGGAACTTGCCGATAGAATAGGCATTATCAATAAGGGCAAACTCGTCGCCCTGGGCACTCTAAATGAACTGAAATCTTTCGGTGGTGCCAGTGCCGAGGCCCTTGAGGAAATCTTCCTTGCCCTTACCGAAGAAGAGCCATAACTCCCGCAACTCATACCGATAAATAGGAAGTGTGCTTTTCGGGCCGCATCAATTTCTCTTCTGCGACGCAAGAGATGCCTTCGGCCATTTTACTTTCCCTTTTTCAAGGTGAGGGAAGAACCGCGCCTAAGGCCCAAGTCTTTTTCGGCACTTCCCTCTCTCAGGGCGATTTCCAGGAAGCCGGCACTTCCTATGAGGGCAATGGGCTGGCCAGGGGGAGCCTGGGCATAATATGCACTGAGGCCCTGAATGAGGTGACCTTTGCAATCAACCGTTATTTTTAAGAGGTCATCTCCAAAAGTTGATTTGAGAAGTTCTGCATCCATATTGCTTATGGCGTTGCCAAAATGGTCTATGTAGATAATCTCGCCGGTCAAGGTATTTCTCTCCATTTGAGGATGGGGCCAGGAAAGTCTGGTTATCTCAGACACCCTGGCGCCGAGTTTGTCTAAATCAAGCCCCTGCGCAAGATGAGCGGCTACCGGAGCAAATACATCCCGGCCGTGGAAAGTGGCGCTAATCTTTTCCAGAAAGTACCTTCTTTCCTCCACCGAGGCCGATTCCACAACTCGCTCCCGCTCACAAACCAGGGTGAGAAGCCCATTATCCGGGGCAAGGAAGCGATGAGATTGGGTCTCTAAGGCGATGATGCGCCGCTTTCCCCCCACTCCAGGGTCAACCACCGAGCAAAAAACGCTGCCTTCAGGAAAGTAAGGGTAGGCGCTGGCAAGGACTAACGCTGCCCCCAGGACATCCTGCGGCCGGATTTCGTGAGTTATATCTATAATACTGGCCTTCGGATTTATCCCCGCAATTACGCCTTTCATAATCCCCACATAGGGGTCCTTGAGGCCAAAATCGGTGAGAAGAGCAATTAAATTCGCTTCAGTCATCGCCGTTACACCTTCCTTCGCGCAGAGCATTATTCCAGCAAGTCGTAAAGCACCGCGCCCTGAGAGTGGATGGGAGGCTGGATGCCCAGCAGATGACAAAAAGTGGGGACCAGGTCCACCAGTCTGGCGTAACTCAGTTGCTGATAGTCACGCTCAAAACTTCTTCTTACGCCCGGGCCAGCCATCATAAGTAGTGCCAGATTGCTGGATAAATCGGTCTCCGTGGTGGGTATTTGCGGGCCGTGATGAGCACCGGAGGCAGTCCCAATAGTCACATCTCCTTTGGTGGCTCCCCAGGAAAAACCGGAGTTATAGATGAATACGACATCGCCGGCGCGCTTGCCCCAATAACCCACCAGGGATGCATCTTTCTTTTTAAGCGCAAAGGCCACGGCCCGCTTTCCGCTTTCCGGTTCCCGCCAGTCAAGAAGGGCATCAATTATCTCTTCCTGCACCGCCTCATAGTCTTTTGGCTCGACGATGCCTTCAGGCTCACGGCCTTTGAGGTTGACACAAATTTGAGCACCACCGTGAGGATAGGCCTTGGTTTGAGACCAATCTATATTCCCCGGCGGCCTTTGGGCACTGCCCTGACCTCCCGAGTAACTTAAAAGCCCGACTTCTTGCAGTCTTTTGGCCAGGGAGCAATAGAATATATCCATCACATGGCCGTGGTCCGAGACGACCGAGATAATGGTCTCGTTATCGCAAAGTTGCATAAACCCCCCCAGGAGCCTATCGCCCAGTTTATAAGCCTGGCGCAAGGCATCAATGCAATCGGGGGCCGCTTTGGCATCGTAAATTGGAGAAGCCGGGTCAGCACAAGCCAGAAATCTATGCTGCACGGAGTCGGGAAAATGCCAGTGCAGATAATAAATCTCCCAGCCCTTGGTTTCGTGTAAATATTTGGCGGCCTTGATGTGCCAATCTACCTGATACTCTATCTCTTCGAGAATAGTCTGATAATCTTCCAGGTCGAGGGAAAGCGGAAGACCGGAATGTTCAATATAAGGCCCGACCTGCTCAACCAGTTCTTCGGAAAGCGATTCCGGCTCTGTGAAGGAGGTGGTGGGATAAATTTCGCTGCGAAGAAGACGAAGCCTTTTGCCGTCGGGGCTGAGTTCCAGGAGTTTGAAACGCATAGAGCCGCTTTGCAGTCCCGCCTTCGATGGTATCTCACGGATTATCCAGGGCGACCACTGGCCTGGGGAAAGGCGCGCCAAAGGTGAGGAAGCATCTTTCCCTTGAGCAATGAGCAATTGGTCAAAACCATTGCCAGATGTGCTTTGAAGAAGGATATTGAAGTGAAGCCCAGCGGTTTGTGGATGCTTTGCCCCTGTTTCAGGCGCAGCAGTAACTACGGCCTGGTCCGCGCCATCTTCGGTAGCGCCGACGGCCCTGGCCGCAGCCGGCCCGGTTAAAGGGGCCTCAGGTCCCAGACCAACGGTAATTACTCCTTCAAGGGCAGGCTCAATTATCTCTCCATTCCAGTTTTCGGCGGGTTTTAGCACGAGTGAAGTGCCTTGGGAAGCGTCTTCCTCCGTTGAATATACTTCACCTGAGAGTATCTTATGGGAAACAAGGCCGCGTTGCAGTGGAACGATTACCAAACCGGTTTTGAGCCGAGAGGGAAAAGCGCCGGGGTATGCGGCGACCAGGCTCCTTTTCCCTGCTTTTTCTGCCGCCTCCCAGATGGTCTGGGCCGTAATGGTGCGAGAATGGAAGGTGGAAATGGGCTTGCGGTCTAAAGGGTCGCCCGGGGAGCGGTCGTCCCAATTACCTGCCCCGTGAGCGCCCGGATAGGCGCCGGTGGCAATGGTGGCCCAGTTCGTCGGCGTATAGGCCGGAAGGCAGGGTAAGGCTTTGCTGATGGCGCCTTCTTCCATAAGGCGTTTGAAGTAGGGTAGCGAGCCTTCTTGAGCGAAACGATTAACCAGAGGCAAGGAAATAGCATCAATTCCTAAAACGATGAGCCTTTTGGCCTGGGCCACATCACACCTCTCTTTCTTGGGCAACTGGTGAAGTAAAAGCGGAATTTGAACGGGTTCCTCGAAGAGTGAGGGCGCTTGCATCTTCAACTGCGACCTTCACCAACTTGCCCATAGTGCTTTTATCTGCAGGGAAAAGGACGATCTGGTTAGTTTTCGTCCGGCCGGTGTAGAAGGCGGGGTTATTTTTGCTGGGGCCTTCCACGAGGATTTCCACTTCCTTACCTACAAATGAACGATTTTGGGCCAGACTGCGTTCGGCCTGTATGTTAAGGAGGAGATGATTTCGTTTTTTCTTCACATCCTCCGGAACATCATCTTCGAGGCGGCTGGCCCCTGTCAAGGGTCGGGGCGAATATTTGAAGATGAAACAATTTTGAAAGCGGACTTCTCTAAAGAGGCTAACCGTGGCCTGGAAATCTTCCTCGGTCTCTCCGGGAAAGCCGACAATGAAGTCACTGGCTATGGCGATATCCGGGAGTATCTTTCGCGCCAGTTCTATCTTGCGCAGATACTCACTTCGGGTGTAGCCACGGTTCATAGCCGCCAGTATGTGGTCGGAGCCGGATTGAGCCGGCAGATGAAGATATTCGCAAATTGCCTCAAATTCGGCCATTTTGCGAAGGACATCTTCTTTCAGGTCCCTGGGGTGTGAGGTGATGAAGCGAAGGCGCTTAACCTGGGTTTTTTGGGCTATGAGGCCGAGAAGTTCGCCCAGGTCTTCACCGGTAGGCGATTTGTAGGAAGTGATGCTTTGGCCGAGGAGGGTTACCTCCAAGCAGCCGTCATCCACGAGGGCCTTTACCTCGTCAAGGACTTGTTGCGCGGGCCGGCTGAGCGCGGGGCCTCTGGTAAAGGGAACTACGCAGTAAGAGCAGAAATTATTGCAACCGCGCATCACAGAAACAAAGGCCTGGTATTTATTGGGGCGTCTTTTAATCTTTCGGGTAAAATGAAAAGGGAAGGCCTCGCTCACGGCGAGGAGTTGTTTTTTAGCGGGGCCGGCAGGGGGTTCTTTCCGATTGCGGTCAATTTCTCTCAGGAGTTCGCCCAGGCGCAGGATTTCTCTGGTTCCCACAACCAAATCTACATAAGGGAAGCGGTGCAGGATTTTTTCTTTTTCTTTCTGAGCCATACAACCCAAAACGCCGATTATGAGGTCGGGATTTCGCTTTTTTCTTCTTTTTAGTGCGCCTATGCGAGAATAGACTCTGTCCTCGGCGTGCTGGCGAACGCTACAGGTATTGAAAAGGATGAATCCTGCTTGCTCTTCATCGGATGCGGGTTCAAATCCGGCCTGCAGGAGACTGGCAGCCACCAGTTCGGAGTCCAGTTTATTCATCTGGCAGCCGAAAGTGCGGATGAAAAATTTCCCGGTCATAATCTACTTGATCAGATCAAATACCTTTTTGAGTTGTGTTTCAACATCGGTGGCAATCCTTCTTAGTTCTTTATTGTCAATCATTTCCATTGCTACC
>Ga0111219_1058_pt1 | contig 11525 bp, 13 predicted proteins | sample DeeMarSWOR152_54_FD_80368 | JGI IMG/M metagenome (GOLD analysis project Ga0111219, IMG submission 80368) | Planctomycetes bacterium DG_23
GCAGAAAGCGTAGCAGTTATTTGCTTAAGGCCGCAAGTTCCTCATTCAAGGTGGTAATGTGGCTCATCTCCTCCTTGATGATTCTGTCAATCTGGTCCCTTCCCAGATTTTCCGGAACCATATCCTTAATGCCGAGGTAGAAGATGATGGAATCCTTCTCCAGCCCCGTCGCTATGTGCAGAATCTCCTCCATTGTCTCTTTTCCGGTTAGACGCGTGCTCGGGTCGGTCTTCACATCAAAGACCTTCCCTGAGGTCATCGCCCTTAAGTATAAGGCCACTTCACCCTGCGGGTCATAGACCGTTTCGGCCCACTGCTGGCCGGAAGATTCCTTCCTCATCGTGGCGAAAATCCTTAGGTGGCCTTAGGTGGTCCTCTTCCATCTGAGCGAGTTCAATTAAACGCTCTCTGGTTCGGGCGCTGGCGCCGCTTTGTGCGGCCTGGCGATAAAATCTGGCCCCTTTTCGCTCTATCTCTTCAGCCATTTCGAAAATCTCATCGGCGTTGAATTGGATACTCATTTTTTCCTCCTCGCAAAAGAAGCCCGCCTGCCGTCTGCGGTTTGCCTATGGCCGATACGGGCCGCCCGTATGGTGCGGCCGACTTCCGACACAGGCTTTACAAGCCAACCTCCTTAATAACCTTTTTGAGGGCTTGGGCAGAATTCTTGAAGGCCTCTTCTTCCTCTCCATTGAGTTGAATTTTAAGCACTTCGCGCACGCCGCTCCTATTGATTACCGAAGGCAAACTCAAATAAACATCGCTTATTCCCAAGTAACCATCCACCAAAGAAGACACGGGAAGAATGGCATTTTCATCATTCAAGATGGCCTGGGTTATCCTTACCAGGGCCAGCCCTATGCCGTAAGAAGTCTCGCCTTTCCTTTCAAGTATTTCATATGCAGAATCTCTTACTGCGACAAAAATGTGGCGAAGTTCCTCTTCGCGTCTGCAGGTGTCGGCGCGCTTGCACAAGGGGCAGTAATCGCTAAAAAGCATGCCGCCAATCATCGCCCGGCTCCATACGGGGAATTCGCTGTCTCCGTGCTCGCCCAGGATATAGGCGTGCACATTGCGCGGGTCCACCTGACAATGCTGGGCCAGGAGAAATCTGAACCTGGCGGTATCCAGCACCGTCCCGGAACTAATAACTTCCTTTGCCGGCTTGCCGGAGAATCTATAAGCCGCATAAGATAACACATCCACCGGGTTGGTCACCGCCAGAAGTATGGCTTGGGGAGCGTATTTGACAATTTCCGGAATAATTCTTTTATAAAGGGTCACATTATCTTTGGCCAAATCAAGTCGAGTCTCGCCCGGCTTTTGTTTCTTACCGGCAGTAATTACCACCAAATCCGAATCTGCTATATCCGGATAATCTCCGGCTATTATCTCCACCGGCGAGACATAAGGGGCCCCGTGGGAAAGGTCCATTACTTCCCCTTCCGCCCTTTTCTTATCAATATCCACCAGGATAATCTGCCGGGCCAGCCCCCTTATGGTCAGGGCATAGGCATAGCGCGTGCCCACATTACCCACCCCAATAATTGCCACTTTCGGCTTTAGAACTTCCACCCCAACCTCCTTATAATGTGCCAACCGGCTGGCGCAGTTATCTTCCTCCAAGAATCTTTTCCAGTGCACTTACAGAGGTGACGGGCGCATAGCATTTGGAGCCTTCACATACATAGGCGGTGGGCTTGCCGCCGATCATTCCTTTGCCTTCAAGTAAAGGGAGGGTCTCGCCGGTTGCGGCCGAAGATGCGGGGTCGGTCACGGCGACCACTTTATTGGGAAGATAGCGCCTGTGCACCGCCTGGAGCAGTTTTGTCGTGTTTTCCTCGCCCAAGGACCCGGCGATGACTATCTCTCTTGTGGGCCCCAGATAGAAATCCAGCGCCGAGAGCAGCCCGGCAAATTCCGCAGGCACCCGCTGGGCAGTAGCGGCGAATGCCAGAAGCGTCTTCTGGGCCTTAGCGAAATAATCTTTGTTGTCGGTAAGTTTTGCCAGGCGTAGTAGCGTAAGGGCAGCCACCGCATTTGCCGAGGGCACCGCGCCATCATAGCCCTTCTTGCTCCGGGCAATAACACGGGTGCGCCCTTTGGCGGAGAGATAAAATCCGCTCGCTTCTTCATCCCAGAATAGTTCAATCATCTCATCGGCAAGGGCGCTGGCTTCGCGCACCCACTTCACATCAAATGTGGCCTCATATAGGTCTATCAGGCCCTGGGCGAAGAAGGCATAATCGTCCAGAAAGGCATCTATGTGACTGGTTCCTTCCCGATGCGTATGGAGAAGCCTGCCTTCTTTCCTCATATGGGCGAGAATGAAATCGGCGGCTCCTTCGGCGGCCTGAAGATATTTATCTTCGCCGAGAACCTGATAACCCTGGGCAAAGGCCGAAATCATCAGGCCGTTCCAGTCGGCCAGCACCTTGTCATCTTTTCCGGGCGGGATGCGCTGGGCCCTTTCAGCCAGAAGCCTCTTTCCCCCCTCAGCCAGACGCGCTTCAAGTTCCTCCAGGGAAATACCCACTTGCCGGGCAAACTCTTCAGGTGGTTTCGGGATGTGGAGGATATTTTGACCTTCAAAATTCCCTTTCTCGGTAACGCCGTAGTAATTTATGAATATGGCAGCATCCTCGTCCGATAGAATCTCCTTGATTTCGTTCAGGCTCCACACATAATACTTACCTTCTACGCCTTCGCTATCGGCATCCTGCGTGGAATAAAAGCCGCCGGCAGGAGCGGTCATCTCCCGCAAAACATAGTCCAGGGTTTCACGAGCGACCTCGCGATAGAGCGGTTTCTGGGTCAACTGATAGGCCTCAAGATAAACTGCGGCAAGTTGCGCATTATCATAAAGCATTTTTTCAAAATGCGGCACCAGCCACTCGCGGTCCACGGAATATCTGTGGAAGCCGCCTCCCAACTGGTCATACATTCCGCCGTAGGCCATCCGGTCCAGAGTCACCGTGACCATACGGAGGGCTTCTTCGCTTCCGGTGCGGTGATAGTCCCTCAGGAGCAAACGAAGGGCAGTAGGCCGCGGGAATTTCGGGGCTTCGCCAAAACCACCCCACTCAGCATCAAACATCCTGCTCAAATCTGTCACGGCCTTTTCAATGAGGCCAAGATCGAGTGCTTCCGTGGTCGCTACCGGGGCTTCCATTGAACTATTGAGGGCCTCAACAATCAGTCTTGAATTCTTCTCAATATCTTTTCGTTTCTCCTGATATGCCTGGGCCACGGCAAGCAGGACGCCTCGCAGTCCAGGAAGGCCCGGTCTATCTTGGGGCGGAAAGTAAGTCCCGCCATAGAAAGGTTTAAGCTGGGGGGTCAAGAAGACATTCAAGGGCCAGCCCCCGCTTCCGGTCATTAACTGCACCGCATCCATATATACCCGGTCAAGTTCCGGATGTTCTTCCCTATCCACCTTGATGCTAACGAAGTGTTCGTTCATAATGCGCGCAATTTCCTGGTTATCGAAGGATTCCCGCTCCATCACATGACACCAGTGGCAGGCCGAATAGCCGATGGAGAGGAAGATGGGCTTGTCTTCTTTTTTTGCCCGCTCCAGCGCCTCATCCGACCAGGGATACCAGTCCACCGGATTGTGGGCATGCTGCAATAGATAGGGGCTGGTGGAACCGATGAGTCTATTGGTATGCACCGGCTGGCTCATTTTATCATCCTTTTCTGATTTTGAACCTGGTGACAAATTGCCTCCACTGAAAAACAAAAGGCCCGTGATGGACATTCCCAGCAAATAAACAGAAAGCCGTCTTTTAAATCTCAGTAATTTTGCACTTGCTTGCATAGGGGTAACCAGCGCCTTGCCGCAGGTTTTCTCGCAAGATTTCTGGCAAGAGCATTACAGTCTCAGAAGTGCCAACGAATAGTCCTCGGGAGCCGATTTATGAGGGACTCACTTGCCCAAAATTTTCTTCACTTTGGCCACTATGGCCTCTTTGCCCAATCCGCAGTAGTCAAAGACATCGTCTGCGGTCTTGCCGGATTTGGGGATACGATTGGCCACCATACAGTGCACGCGGGCGCCCTGAGTGGATGCCGCAAGTTCGGCCACTGCGCTACCAAGCCCCCCGGTGTAATTGTCCTCCACGGTGATAAGAATGCGCTTGGGGTCGGAAGTCAAATCTTCCAGGAGCCTGGAGCGCAAGGGGAAAGAGTAGGCGTCAACCAGCCCCGCGCTAATTCCTTCACCCTTAAGGGTTTCTATTACCTCCGTCAAATGGTGTAATGTATAGCCGTTACTGATGAAGGTAATATCGTCTCCTTCCAAAATTCCGTTGGCCCCGCCTATTTCAAATTTTTGATTCTCGGGATAGATTAGCGGGACATCCGGACGCACGGTGCGGATATAGACCATTCCGTTATATTCCGCAGCAAGTTTCACACAGTAATATGAAGCCACGGCATCGGCAGGAATGAAGACGATGCAGGCGCAGTCGCTTTCCTGCCCCAAGGCCGAGGTGAAAGAGCGAAAAAAAGCCACATCCACCAGCCCCATCTGTGAGGGCCCGTCCGCCCCCAGGCTTATCCCGGAATGGCTGCCGCAGATTTTTATATTGAGCCCGCCGATGGTGAGCATCTCAATCTGGTCGTAGGCGCGGGTGATGAACTTGGCGAAACTACTCACGAAGGGTATCTTGCCCGCCGCCGCCAGCCCCCCGGCCACGGAGAACATATTCTGCTCGGCGATGCGGCATTCAAAGAAGCGCTCGGGAAATGCCTTGCCGAAAATCTCAGCGAAGGTGGAGTTACTTACATCGCCATCCAGGACCACCACATCCGGGTTAACCTTGCCCAGTTCGCGCAGGGCTACGCCATAGACCCGGCGGGTGGCCAGCACCCCTTTGCTTTTCAGAGTATCCAGCATCTTATCGCCAGCCAGCATCTTCTCAAAATTGCACTGGGGCATTTCAGCGGCCTTAGCGGATGAGACCTTTGGAGATGGCGCAGGAGGTTCAGGTTTAACTTCCAAATCTACGAGAGGCGGCAGGGCCTGAGAAAGTTTCTCCAATTCAGCCAAGGCGGGTTCCATCTCTTCGGCCTCCAGGGGTTTGCCGTGATGGCCCTCGCCTTGAAGCGCGGTGACCCCCCAGCCCTTCTGGGTCACCAGAACCACGGCCACCGGCCGGCCCGTGGGGTCAGTGGTATTGAGGGCCTCGTGGATGGCGGCTACATCGTGGCCGTCCACCACTACCGCGGCCACATTATATGCTTCCAATTTCCGGGCTATATTTTCCGGGCTTTGCTGCGGGGAAACATAGCCGGCCTGCCCCAGGCGGTTGCAGTTGAAGATGGGGGTTACATTGGTGAGTTTGTAGTCGGCGATGAAGTCGGTGGCCTCCCAAATCTGACCTTCACGCGCCTCCCCATCGCCGATGATGGCGTAGATGTGCCTGTCCAGGCCGTCCAGGCGGGCGGCCAGAGCCAGTCCCGCAGCCACCGAAAGCCCCTGGCCGAGCGAGCCGGTGGCCGCATCAAAGAAGGGAAATCCCACCCGGGGATTGGGATGGCCATCCAGTTCGCTATCCAGTTGGCGCAGGGTATCGCAATACTCAGGAGTAAGTTCCCTGGCCGCCTCTTTGGATGTGCCCATAACGCCGCCCAGGTCCGCGTAGGCGGCATAAATCACGGGCACGGCGTGGCCTTCGGAGAGCACCAGCCGGTCACTGGCCGGGTTCCAGGGGTCTTTGGGGTCGTAGCGCATCTGGTTATACATAAGTGTCGCTACCAAATGTGCCAGAGATAGCGCCGAACTGGGATGACCGGACCCGGCAAGCGTGGTCATGCGCACGATGAGTTTGCCCATCTCCAATGCTTTGTGATTGAGGAAATTCTGAGTATCAGCATCCATCCCACTTTCTCCATTCTAAACGATTGCGCCTAAATCAAAACAATGACGGTAGTTCATCCCGATTCAATAAACGCCGTAGGGCTGGGTCGTCCCTGACCCAGCCGCGGGTGAAACCCGGCCAATGTGTCTCTCTTGCGGGCTCAGGGACGAGCCCGCATACGGGCCACTTAAGTTTTTTGAATAGAACCGCGCCATTATCTCAACAGCCAGAGGCTTACGGCCATCACCAACATACCGGAAATGGCGCCAAGAATAGGCATATGAGCGCTGCCGTATGACTTTGCGGCAGGCATCAGTTCATCCAAGGCTATAGCCACCATTATGCCGGCGACCCCGGCCATCACCCAGGCCAGCACGGTAGGGGTCAAAAAGGGCAAAAGCACCAATGCGGCCAGACAGGCGCCGGTAGGCTCGCTCACACCAGAAAGAAAAGACCAGAAAAATGCCTTCCTGCGGCTTCCCGTGGCCGCGTAAACCGGCGTGGCTACCGCCAGCCCCTCAGGGATATTGTGGATGGCAATGGCCACGGCAATAGCAAGTCCGAGATGCACATCTTTTAGAGCGCCGGCAAAGGTGGCCATACCCTCGGGAAAATTATGGATGCCTATTCCAAAAGCGACCAGAAGCCCGGTGCGTTTTAACCGCTCCAGCCTGGGGCCTTCACTGGCTTCTTCTTCAGCAATATATTCGTGAGGCACCAGTATATCTATGAGAAAGATACCCCCCATCCCCATGAAAAATGCCAGATGCGCAGGTAAGAACTTGATGGACTCGATGCTTTCCGCCAGAAGCGCAACAAAGGAAATCAATATCATAACGCCTGCGGAAAAACCCAGGGTGAAGCCCATAAATCGCCGTCCGGGCTCTTTAACCACCAGGGCGAAGAGGCTTCCCACAGTGGTGGAAAGCCCGGCCGCGGCAGTAAGACCCAGCGCTACGCCTACATTACCACTCATATTCTCTGGCCTGTCGCTTTATGCATAGGCATCTCCATATGAGCGGCTTCCATTTCGGTGCCACTAAGAAGGGACACAATAATACATCCGGGAAAGCCCGGCATCTATCCACAGCGGGCATTCGGGACAATTGCAGCCCTTCTTTTCTACCGGTTGCTGGCTGGCCCCGCGGGCGCAATAGAGGCCTTCACCCTTGCCCCTGGGAAAACTGGGACAGGTATTGCAGTTTTTCTGCATACAGATTTTGAAGTTTTCCGGGGTATCCTCTACTTTCGCCATAGTCTTCTCCTTCATAGAAGGAGCCCATTATTGGTTACTTCCCCTCTACGATTCTTCGGCCACCTCATCAACCTCAGCGGCGCCTTCGGCAAGCATTTTCTCCTCATCAGGGGCTAAAATGTTGATCAGCCGCTGGAACTCGCCGGCGTGCACGCGCTCCTCGTCGGCGATGTCCAAAAGCACCTTCTTGGCCAGTTCGTTGTCCGTGGCGTCGGCATGGGCCTGATAAAGATGAACCGCTTCTTCCTCCGCGGCCAAATTAAGCCTCAAGGCCCGAATGAGTTCGGTGTCGGTCATCTTACGATCGGGCGTCATACCACTGAAAGGGTTGACGAATTCCGGCATAAATGAGCCTCCTTTCTTCATAACCGGCCAGGCCTCGGCGCAACCCGGCTGGCTGGTATTCTGGATTCAGGGAAAGGGCCTCAGGCGAGACCCTCTTATCCGGTTACCTCGATGGGGGCTTCACCCACCCAGGTGCCGTGCAGGTTGCAGCGTTCAAAGGCGCGCAGTTTTCCGTGCGCATGGTCCAGCGCCACGCAGGCCTTCATAGTGGGGCAGGTGGTCTTGGCGGTGAAGTCCATGCGAGCCAGATAGGTGTCGTCAAGATAGAGTTCCACGAACTGGATGAAATGTCCAGTTTCGTTGGGATGCGCCAGGAGTTTGCCTACCTCCACGGTGACCTCAAAGCATTCACCTTTCTTTACGCTGGTGGGAGCGGTAATCACCGGTATATGCTTTTTTTCCAGGTCGGTCATATTGTCCGGGTCTTTGGGTCTATTGACCCCGCAAAAAAGGTCCTCCTCACACTTTGCTTTTTCTTCACGGGCAGTCATTTTCACTACCTCCTTCCGGGTTCGCCACTCGTCATCGATCATTCGACCCGTAGTCCGTCCGGACCAGGCTGGCTCAGGGACGAGCCAGCCTACGACGCATACGGGCCGTCCGTATGAACGGCGAATGACCAGTTTCAACATTATTTACCCTATTTCTTGCCGCCGGATAAGTCAAGCAAATTCTAAATCACGGAAACACTGAATTTGCCGACACACGGAAAAAAATTTCGTAGGCGGGCTCGTCCCCGAGCCCGCCAGGACTGGGTCGGGGACGACCCAATCCTACGGCTTAACCTTTTTTCCGGTGCTTCCACCACTTCCTCACTTTCGCGATTAATTTTTTAGTGCTTCCGTGTTTTCGCCTATTTGGTGCGAAAGCCCTTAGCCTTCCTTCCGCAGCAGGGGTCTGTTTCAGCTCTTTATCCTCAATTTGCTTTCCTTAGCGCAATTTTCGCTGTTAGGAAGGGTCGTCTCTCGGCCCGCTTTCTCGGGTACTATTTTTCAGGCGAGAGACGACCCCCTCCCTATTCAATTGCCGCAGTGTAGCGGCTGGCCGCTCCCGGCCAATCAATGAGTTTGAAGAAATTGTCCACATAGTCGCCGCGCCGATTCTGATATTGCACATAGTAAGCGTGCTCCCACACATCGCAGACCAATAGCGGCACTACACCCCATATGGTGAGGTTCTGGTGTTTTTCCGCCTGGAGGATAAGGAGCCTCTCTCCCATCGGCTCGTAAGCGAGTATGCCCCAGCCGCTTCCTTCCACCTGCTTGCTGGCGGCGAGAAATTGAGCCTTGAAGGCCCCCAATGTGCCGAAGTTGCGCACCAGCGCCTCCCGCAGCACGCCTTCGGGCTCGCCCGAGCCTCCCGGCTTCATACTTTGCCAATATAGAGTGTGCAAGATGTGGCCGGAGCCGTGAAAGGCCAGGTCGCGTGAGAGGGCCTTAATGTTAGAAAAATCGCCGGAAGCACGCGCCTTTTCCAATTTCTCCAATGTGGCATTGAGCCCCTTGACATAGCCGGCGTGATGTTTGGTGTGATGGACCTGGAGGATCCTCTCCTCAATTGCCGGGGCAAGGGCGCCGTAAGCGTAAGGCAAAGGCGGCAGTTCATAGACCTTGGGCCGGCTTGGGGGCTTTTCCTGGCCGAAGAGTCTCCCGGTGTTGCTTGCGCCCAGCGTGAAGGCAAGTGCACCGAGACCAGCGGATTTCATCATTTCCCTGCGAGTCAAAATGGTAGACATAGTTTGCTCCTTTAGATTTTTCCGCCGCACCATATCCGCCGAAGGCGGACAGGCGGCTTGGTCGCCACGGCGACGGGCCCGTATGGGCCGCAAGAGCCGGACCACTTCAAGGTTTGGCAATTCATCTGGGTAAGTCGGTCTCGGGCGGCACTATTTCGTCCACTTTCTCCAGAACCTCCTCCGGAATTTCAATATCCACTACTTTCAGGTTGTCGTGCAACTGCTCGGTAGTTCTCGGTCCAATTATGGGCGCGGTGACCGTGGAATGGGCCAGCACCCAGGCCAGAGAAAATTGACTCAAGGTCACACCGAGCCCCTCTGCCAGCGGGATGAGTTTTTCAACCGCATCCAAGCGCCTCTGGCTGGCCGGAGAACTCAAATCCCAGCCGCGGCGGCCGCCGCGTGAATCCGGCGGCGCTTCTTTGCCCTTGCGGTATTTGCCCGTAAGCCAGCCACCTCCCAGCGGGCTCCAGGGAATCACCCCGAAGCCGTATTTGGCGCAAAAGGGCAATACTTCCTTCTCAACGCCCCGCACCAGGATGCTATAAGGCGGTTGCTCGCAGACGAAGCGTTCGTAGTTGTATTTGTCGCTAATCCACAGAGCCTCGCACAACTCCCAGGCCGGGAAGGAGGAGGTGCCGATATAGCGCACCTTGCCCTGGCGCACCAGGTCCGTGAGCACGCCAAGTTGTTCATCCATAGGCGTATCCGGGTCGGGGCGGTGGAGTTGATAGAGGTCAATATGGTCGGTATCGAGACGCCGGAGGCTCGCTTCCACCTGCTGGGTAATGTGATAGCGGGAATTGCCGCGCTCGTTGGGGCCTTCACCCATCACTCCGTGCACCTTGGTGGCGAGCACCACCCGGTCTCGCTTGCCCTTGAGGGCCTTACCCACGATGGTCTCGGAAGTGCCCCGGTTATAGACATTGGCGGTATCGATAAAATTGATACCGGCATCCAGGGCTTCATGGATAATGCGGATGGATTCGGCCTCGTCAGTAGGGCGGCCGAAGTTCATAGACCCAAGGCAAAGCGGTGAAACCTTTACCCCGGCGCGTCCGAGATTTCGGCAATCCATTTTCTGCTCCTTTCAAGGGTCTGGCGCACCTCCTGGTCGGTGAGGTCGTGAAAATCAGCGTAGAATGAGGCCACGGCAAAAGGAAGATGTGTCTGGCAAAAAAGGCAATAGATTTCGTCAAAGTAAGGCTCTACGAGAGGGAGGGAATGCGCCGGAGAAACCGGCACCGAGAGGATAAGTCGCCGAGGTTTTTGCTGGCGCACCATCCTGGCTGCAGCAATCATAGAGTATCCGGAGGCCAGGCCATCGTCCACCAGATAAACGCATTTTCCCTGTGCTTCAGGCGGTCGGTAATCACCGAGATATTCTTGCGCCCGCCGGCGCACTTCTTCCAGCACCTGCTGCACTATAGAATCGATTTGACGACGACTAAGGCCAGCGCGCCGGACAAGGTCGTCGTTAAGAACCACGCTTCCGTCAAGGGCTACGGCCCCGAACCCTGCCTCTGGGGAATAGGGGATAGGGAGTTTGCGCACCATTACTGGGTTCAAGGGAGCGCGGAGGGCCCGGGCCAGCGGTTCACCCACCGGAGCCCCGCCGCGCGGCAGTGCCAGCACTATGGAATTTGGCCGGGGTTTCGCACCCAGGAATGCAGCGAGCCGCCCTCCCGCCTGGGCACGGTCTGTAAATGCGATAAAGGCCTGGGGGACCTTCTGGGCAATCTTGATTATACTTGCCCCGGGGCGATTTTGAGTCTTTCCTGGCGCTCGTTTTAGGTCCGTCTCTTTCATTAGAAGTTTTCGCCCTATTACCAGAGAATAAGTGGGTTCAGAAGTTTTTTGCCTTTGCGCTGGCCAGAGAAATGGCCTCGGCAAGTTTCTCTGAGGCCACTTCCGGTCCTCCCTGAAGCGTTGGTTCCACCACGATGGAATCAATCTTGGTAAAACCTATGAACTGCAGAATGGACTCCAGATAAGGCCTCTGGAAGTCAAGTGCCGCCCCCTCGGTGCCCGGGGCATATTCCCCGCCGCGGGCCACCCTGGTAGCCCTCTTTGGGCGAGTAAGAGAAGGTATAGCCCGGCTGCACAATCACATCAAAATACTGCTTCAGACGATAGGGTATGCTGAAATTCCACATAGGCGAGGAAATCACCAGTTTTTCGGCACTTTTGAAATCTTCAATGGTGGCCTCGACCGTCTTCCAGACCAGGGCCTCCTCCTCGGTGTGAGCCCTGCCATAAAGGACACGGTACTTGGCCGATATAGCCAATGCGCCGAACTGGGGTATGGTGTTCTTGCCGAGCCTTA
>Ga0111219_1065_pt1 | contig 11515 bp, 8 predicted proteins | sample DeeMarSWOR152_54_FD_80368 | JGI IMG/M metagenome (GOLD analysis project Ga0111219, IMG submission 80368) | Planctomycetes bacterium DG_23
GCCTCCGCACCACCCATTAGACTGGTGCGCATAGGCACCGGCGAGGCCGAGGTGAAAGTGGGCGAGGAGACGCAACTCTTCCGCCACGATGATAAGTTCTATAACCCGGCCGGTGTGGCAATAACTGTGGACGATGACCTGGAGGAGGCCGCCTTCGCCGAGCGCATAGAAAAGATAAATAGTCTCCAGTTTACACGCGTGGGCCAGGAGATTTCCGTGGACCTTATCGCCGTGGTGAATAAGAGCGGTGACGCAAATACTTTTGCCCAGCGGGCGAAACTGGCCGCGGAGAAATCTCCTCTGGCACTCATCCTGGTGAGCAAGCAAGCCGAATCTATCGGTGCGGCATTGGAAGAGGTGGCGGGTAAAAGGCCTCTCATTTATGCCGCTGATGCCCAAAACTATGAAGACCTGGCCCGCCTGGCCAAGGATAAATCCACTCCACTGGCCGTCGTGGCCCAAAGCCTGGAGGAGGGTGCCGACCTCACCGAAAAGATTAAAGCCCTCGGCGTAGAGGACTTGATGCTTGATATAGGAGGAAAGGCCATAAAAGAGGCACTTCTCAATTTCACCAAGGTGCGCCGGGCGGCCATAAAACGCAACTTTCGTCCCTTAGGTTTTTCCATAATCACCTTTGCCGCAGATGGCGACCCCTATAAGACCATCGCCTTCGCCTCCACTTATATGGCCAAATATGCCGGCGTCGTCGTCACCGACTGCATAGAGCCCTGGCAGATACTGCCCCTTCTCACCGTGCGTCAGAATATGTACACCGACCCGCAAAAACCCATCCAGGTGGAAGAGAAAATCTACGCCGTGGGCGAGCCGGACGAAAATTCACCCCTACTTTTTACCACCAATTTCTCTCTAACCTATTACACAGTTGAAGGCGATGTGGAGGCCAGCCGCGTCCCGGCCTGGATACTGGCCGTGGATACCGAGGGCACCTCGGTTCTCACCGCCTATGCCGGCGATAAACTTACCGAAAAGACCGTGGCCCAGGCCCTGGAGAAAACCAAGGCCGCCGAGAAGATAAAGCATAAAAAACTTATCATACCGGGCCTGGCGGCGGTAATGAGCGGCAAACTGGAAGAAGAGACCGGCTGGGAGATTCTGGTAGGCCCCAGGGAACCTTCCCAGTTGTCCAAGTATCTGAATACCGTCTGGCGTGAGTCCGCTGCCGTGACTGCATAAGTGGCAATTTGCATTGCTTCTCTTAGCGCTGCAGTCCCACCTGAGGCGGGCTGCGGACTTATCGTAGTTTCCTGAGCAGAGCGAAAGAATCGTTCAGCCCCGTTCAGTGGTGGAAATATCTCCTATGCCCGAAACTTCAAGAAAATTTCAGGTTAGATTTCTTCCCGAAGGCATATCTGCGAGAGTCCCTTCCGGCAGCACCATCCTCGAAGCCGCTCATCAGGCCGGCGTTTATCTCGCCAGCCTTTGCGGCGGGATGGGCTACTGCGGCAAATGTCGCGTGATTCTGGAGAAGGGCTCGGTAAAGAAAAGACCCACCACTCTTCTTTCCCCTGAGGATGAAGCCGCAGGGGTAATCCTGGCCTGCCAATCCCAGGTAACAGAGGATATTGTCGTAAGCGTTCCTGAGGAAACGCGTCTGGCCGAGGGCCGCATCCTGGAGGGCGAGGAGGCCCCGCCGGTGGCTTGCGAGGAGGTGCGCGCCCGCAAATTCACATATAGCCCTTTGGCCCGCAAGGTGTACCTTGAACTCCAGCGTCCCACCATCGATGGCCCCATTCCGGATAGAGAACGCTTAATGCAGGGCCTCAAATCTTCTGAGGATATTCCTGAGCCAGCCATAAACCTTGAAGTCATAAAGGAACTATCAAGTGTCCTCTGGCGGGACGAATGGCAAGGCCAGGTCACCGTTTCTCTCGCTTTGCGTGATTTGGGTCAAGAAGAAGGCGCTCCCGCAAAAAGCCGCATCCTTTCTGTAGCCCCGGGTGATGAAACCAAGACTTCTTTCGGTGTGGCTATGGATGTGGGCACCACCACCCTGGTGGTAAATCTCGTGCATCTTCCCAGCGGCCACACCATCGCCTCCGAGGCAAAATACAATTCTCAGATGCAATATGGCGAGGATTACATCCAGAGGATAATGTATATCTCCGAGAACGATGCCTTAGAAGAACTTCAGCGGCTGGTGGCAGATGACCTCAATGAACTTATCCAAAAGGCGGCCTCTCAAATTTCTGTGGACCCTGAGGATATTCTGGTGGCCACGGCCGCGGGAAATACCGCTATGCTCCACATCCTGCTGGGGCTTGACCCCCAGCGCATTCGCAAAGAGCCTTATATTCCCTCAGCGAATTTCATCGGGCCGGTCCCGGCGCGGGAGATTGGGCTTGATATTCACCCGCGCGGCGTGATTTACCCCTTGCCATCAGTGGCCGCCTATATTGGCGCTGATATAACCGGCGGCGCGGTTAGCGTAGGTGTTGACCATTGTCCGCATATATCTTTGTTCATAGATTTAGGCACCAACGGCGAGGTAGTTCTGGGAAATAGGGAATGGCTGATGGCGGCTTCCTGTTCTGCCGGGCCTGCATTTGAAGGAAGCGGGGTAAAGCACGGTATGCGCGCCGCGGCCGGGGCTATGGAGGAAGTTTCTATTACTTCTTCAGGTGAGGTGCGCTACAGGACCGTGGGCGGAAAGCCTCCCCGGGGCATCTGCGGCTCCGGGCTCCTGGATACCCTCGCCGAACTCTTCCGCACCGGCATCCTGGACCGCAGCGGCGTGCTCCAGGAAGGCCCTGCGGGCAAGCGCCTGCGCGAGGGAGAGGACGGCCCCGAATTCCTCCTGGTGGAAAAAAGCGAGACTTCTACCGGGCGAGATATAGTCATCACCCAGCCGGATATAGATAATCTGATGCGCTCAAAGGCCGCGGTTTATGCCGCCGTATCCTTGCTGATGGAAGCCACTCAGATGACCTCAGAAAAACTCGACCACATCTTCCTCGCCGGTGGTTTTGGCAGTTTCCTGGATGTAGGGAAGGTGGTTTTAATCGGAATGCTTCCAGATGTGCCTGTGGAGAGAATTCACTTCGCGGGCAACACCTCCATCGCCGGGGCCAAACTGGCGCTCCTTTCCACCCAGGCGCTTGAAGCCATAAGCAAAGTGGCCGGACGGATGACCTATATTGACCTGATGACCAATCCCAAATTTATGGATGAATTTGTAGCGGCAAATTTCCTGCCGCATACCCAGGTGGAGCGTTTTCCCTCTGTGGAAAAATTTCTCGCTTCCGGGGGAAAGGAATAAGAGAGCAATGAAAGGCCGAGATTGTAGAATGTTGCTGTGTGCGGGGATATTTCTTTTTATCGCTTTTAGTCTCTTGTCTTTTCGGCCATCGCTGCTCCTGGGCGATGTGGGAGGCGTCAAGGCGCCGGGAGCGGATTTGGCTGCTATCACCAGTAAGGTGGAAAAGGCGGTTGCCAGCCTGCGGGGCCTGGAATTCAAATCTTCCGTTATTCCTGAGACGATGTCCACAAGCGAGGTGAGACCATATTTCCTGAAACTGCTGGCCGAGGAAATGTCCGACGAGGAAATTAAAGCCGCGGAAAAGACGCTGGTGAAATTCGGCCTTATCCCTCACGACCTTGACCTGAAAGAGACGATAGTTGAATTGTTTGTGGAAAATGTGGGCGGATTTTATTATCCCAAGGAAAAGAGATTGGTATTGGTGGGCCAGTCTCCTTTCGTTTATCAGGGGCTATGGGGGGAAGTGCTTCTGGCCCACGAACTTACGCACGCGCTCACCGACCAGCACTTCGACCTGGAAAAGTTTCTGCCCTCCCAGCGGGGAAACGATGACTTCGATTTAGCCCGTCAGGCGGTGGGGGAGGGCGATGCCACCTTGATTATGTTTGAATATATGCTGAGGGGCTGGGATAAAGATGCCGGCCAGGTCCCCGGCCTTTTGACTATGCTGGAACTTTCCGCCGCAGTTCCTGCTCCGGCCACGCTCAAGACCCTACCGCTTGTCTTTCGTGAAAATCTTATTTTCCCCTACGCCCGGGGCTATCATTTCGTGAGCCGCATCAAGGAAAAGGATGGCTGGGATGCGGTAAATCGCCTCTACCAGAATCCTCCTTCTTCCACCGAAGAAATCCTCCATCCGGAAAAATTCCTCGCCGGCAATGATAGAGCCGTAAAGGTCAGTCTACCTGACCTCAGTGAAATCCTGGGCGAGACTTACCAGCCCCTCGACCAAAATACCCTGGGTGAATTGAATATAGCCATCCTTTTGATTGAATTTCTTGGCGCTGAAGAGGCGAGTAAGGCTGCGGTGGGCTGGGCCGGCGATGAGTATGCCTCTTACGAAGCCGAAGGCATTCTAATAGTCTGGCTCACCCTCTGGGATACAGCAGAAGACGCTCAGGAATTTTATTCGGCCTACGGCCATCTTGTGGTTAACAAGTACCGCAGGGAAAACGAGGAAGGTATTGAGCAGGAGGAGGGCAAGGCACGCCTCTGGATGACCGAGGAAGACATAGTTCTTCTGGAAAAACGGGGAAGTTCGGTTATAATCGTTGAGGGCGCCAAAAAAGAGTTTCTGGAGAGGCTGAGAGAGGCCTTGTGGTCCGAGAGACAAGTGGCCAGTCAAGGGAAGGGGGGCCAAAGATGATGGGATTTGGGCCGGCAATAGGAGGTATATTTTTCATTTTTCTTTGGTTGCTGTGGTTTGGTGGTTTTATCGTCGGATACATTATTATGTTGATTGCTATATGGCGGGCTATGAAGGCCCACGAGAATATCTCCCAGACCTTACTTCGCATCGCACTTAATTATGAAAAGAAAACCACTTAAGCCTCCGCTCGCCGTAACGCAGGGTCGTCCCTGACCCCGTGCGGTGCGCACTAACCACCTGACGAATGACCAGTTACGAGTGACGAATCATCAGGCGAGTATTTGAGGAGGTAGATATGGAGCTTCCCAGCGTGGAGGAAAGGAGCACCAGCGCAGTAAATGTGGTCACCATCGGCGCTACCACAGCCGAAGGCGGCACCAGAGAAAAGGTGATAAAAGTGGGCGGCGCCCGCACCCTGCCTTTTTTGGATTTTGAAGGCGAGGTGGGCGAAAGACCCGTGGTGGCTATGGATGTCTTGGATATGGTGCCCGAGGACTGGCCCGAAGCGCTGGCTGCCGCTCATCGAGATGCCTGGGATGACCCGGGAAAATGGGCCAAGAAATGCGTGGAGGAATACGGCGCTGACCTCATTTGCATCAAACTCGACGGCACCCATCCGGATAAGGGCGATAAAAGTCCGGAAGAGGCGGTGGAGGCAGTGACCAAAGTCAAGGAGGCCGTGGGGGTTCCCCTCATCGTCTGGTCCGCTGGAGATGATGAAAAAGATAACAAGGTGATGCCCAAAGTGAGCCAGGCCCTGGCCGGCGAGAATTGTCTTTTGGGCACGGTGAGCGAGGATAATTACAAGACCCTTACCGCGGTCTGCATCGCCGACAATCATAATCTCATCGCCCTTGCACCTATTGATATAAATATCGCCAAACAGGTGAATATACTGGTTACCGATATGGGCTTTCCCCTGGAGCGCATCGTTATGTTCCAAACAACCGGGGCCTTAGGCTACGGTCTTGAGTATGTTTATTCCATACAGGAACGCCAGCGCCTGGCGGCATTGGCTGGTGATAAGATGATGCAGATGCCGATGATTTGCGATGTGGGCTATGAATCTTGGCGGGCCAAGGAGGCTAAGACCCCGGATGAAGATGCGCCCGAGTGGGGGCCTCAAGCAGACCGCGGGACTATGTGGGAGACCATAACTGCTGTGGTCCTTCTCCAGTCCGGGGTCGATATACTCCGAATGCGCCATCCCAGGGCAGTAGAAGAGGTGAAAAAGGTTATAGACGAACTTTTTGCCCCCTCTGAGAAGTCGTAACTCACTATCCGAATGACGAGTGACGAGCAACGAAAGGAGCAAAGATGATTGCCATTGGCGAACGCATAAACGGGATGTATGAGGATGTGAAGAAAGCCATCGCTGAAAAAGACCCGGGACCCGTGCAGGACCTGGCCCGCCGCCAGACCGAGGCCGGAGCGAAATTTTTGGATATAAATGTGGGCACCGCCGCCGCCGACCGCGAAGCCGCTATGCGCTGGCTGGTGCAGGTCGCTCAGGAGACCGTTGATACCCCGCTTTCCATAGATAGCACCAATTTTGATGTGGTTTGTGCCGGCGTGGAAGCGGCTAAAAATCCCGTGCTCATAAATTCCACTAAAGGCGAGCCCGCGCTGCTGGAAAAATTTGTCCCACTGGCGGTAGAAAAGAATGCCCAACTTGTGGCCTTAACTATGGATTCCCGCGGGGTTCCCGCAGATGTGAATACCAGAGTGGAGATTGCCGCCACCGTGGTGACATTTGCTTTGGAAAAAGGCCTTGACCCCTCACGCCTTTTTATTGACCCCATCATACTTCCCATAAATGTAGCCCAGGATCAGCCCCAGAAGATTCTTGAGGCTATGCAGCAGATAAGGATGCTTTCCGACCCGGCGCCGCACATTGTAGTGGGCTTGAGCAATGTTTCACAGAGCACCAAGGTGCGCTCCCTCTTAAATCGCACCTTTTTAGTGATGGCGCTGGCCGCCGGGCTGGACGCCGCTATTGTGGATGTTTTTGATAAAGAGTTGATGGATGCGGCCATCACCGCGGAAATCATCCTTAATAAGTCTATCTACAGCGACGACTATTTGCGCGCCGCCAGAAAATAAGACCCGCGCATGAAAATAAAATTGTCAATTGCACCAAAAAGATGAATTACTCCAAACGGTAATAATGCTGTCTCGCTGCCCAACAGCCTCCCTAACTGGCTCGTATCAATACTATATTCAAAGTGTATAGAAAAACCTCCGGGCTTGCCCCTAATAGAGCGTCTGGGATCTTATTGCTTCCCCCACCTTAGTCCAAAAATTTTGTTTTCCCGTTTTTGCCCAAAATCTTGCTGCCCATAGCCGCCTGCAAAACCAGTTGACAGTAGGGATTCTCTTTATTATATTGGCGGTGGACAAAGTTAATTAGGGAGAAATCTGTGATAATCATCCCCATCGGCGATATAAATCCCAGGCGCAGGTTCCCCTTCGTCAATTACGGTCTTGTTGCCGTAAATGTGGGGATATTCATCGCGTTCTTTTTCCGGCCTGAATATGAAAGAATAGTGTATTACTACGGGCTTATTCCCGCGGAGTTTAGATACCGCGACCTTTTCACCTCGGCCTTTCTGCACGGCGGCGCTCTACACCTCTTCGGCAATATGCTTTATTTGTGGATTGTGGGCGATAATGTGGAGGACCGGCTGGGGCATCTGGGGTATCTGATGTTTTATCTTATGAGTGCCGCAGCCGCCGGTTTCGTGCACATTGCTTTTAACAGGGGCTCGCCAGTTCCTACCATCGGGGCCTCGGGAGCGGTAAGCGGTGTCCTGGGGGCCTACGCGTTTCTTTTCCCCCGGAGCCGCATAAAATTCTTGTTTGTATTCTGGGTCCTTTTTTTCGTGCGGGTGGGCACGCTATATCTACCCGCGGTGGCGGCCATCGGCTTTTGGTTTTTGCTGCAACTGTTTTTCGGCCTTAAGGTGACAGGCCGTCCTATGATGGGAGGTGTGGCCTACTGGGCGCACATCGGAGGGTTTCTCTTCGGTCTTATCTTGGTGCTGCTGGCGAGACAGATGGGCTTAGTAAGCCGCCCGCGCCGCCGCTAAGCCCGGAGTTCGTCATTCGAGACTTGTCATTCGTCACTCGGATGACCAATGACGGATGACGAATATGTTGGGGTGGACAAATGGATGAAAGTTTAGAGATAAGGAATGCTTTGGAGGCCGGTAGGTTGGAGGAGGCCTTAAAGCGTTATGAAGAGTATCACATGGGTCTGCTGGTAAAGCCCCTCCAGTCCGAAGTGCATCTCGTCGTAGGAGAGGCCTACCAGAATCAAGGCGAGGTAAGCCGGGCCATAGAGGCCTACAATAGATTCCTGCGGCTGGGAAGGAGACATTCCCAAACTGGCGAGGTCAACTACCGCCTGGGCTTTATCTATTCCCGCATCCTGCGTGATTACTCAAAGGCCAAAAGATACCTTCACGCGGCCCTCCGCTTCCATCCGGTTGAAGCCAAAAGAAACGAGGTCGAAAAGGAACTGAATGCGGTAAACGACTATCTGGAAAGAGTATTTATCCCTTCGGAAGAGGATGTGGATATAGGCGAGGCTTACGCCGTCATCCGACAAACTGAAGAGCAGATTGACATATCGCAGGTAGGAAGACTGATGGCCAAGGCAAGAGGTGTTCCTCTGGCCGAGGCTACAGGCGACCTGCGTCGCTCCCGGGGCATCCTGGTGGAGGAACTGGAAGGCTCCCGTGCCGTGGGCCTGGCCCGCGAACTTCAAGCCGTGGGTATCCCGGTTCTGGTGGTTAAAAGGAAAGACCTCATTTCATTGCCCAAGCCTCAGGCCACAACCAGTGCCGACTTTGATGCCGGAGGCCTTCGGTTCCAGGTAGGGCAGCAAGTGATAACTCGACGATGGGAGGATGTGTTTCTGGTAAGCGGAGCTCGGGTGGAGATGGAAAGGCGGGAAAGGATTATTGAACAAGGGCCCAGGCGCTACGGTATGGTCGGTCGTTTGCCCGTGCAATATTATGACGGCAAACGAGTCCGATATAAATCGGTGAAGGAAAGAGAAGTGGTAGTGGATTTTTTTATGCTGGAGCCCTGGAGTTCATATCGTCTCAGGCAGAGGCATTTTAATACTACGCTTGCCAGAAAACGCCTGGGGGATAAGGCCCCGGCAAATTTCCTTAGCGCGGTGAGGGAAATATTGAAATTTGGTCACGGTTTGGCTATGAGTAAAGGAATGCTCCTTATGGGTAGAAAGGCGACAAGTCAGGAGTGGCGCGAAGCCACTTTCCGCTCTTTGCAGGAGTTCGAAAACCACAGTTGGTGGCTTCTGCAACTGGAGGAATACGGGGCATTGTGAATTAGTTGACCGTATGTCGTCGGCCGAAAGAGACGAGCGCTTGCCGTCCTTTATGCCCACCGACAAGCGCCTTATTTTTTTAGAAAGGCAGGTAGAATATGCGCAAGATTTTAGTTTCGGGTCTTGTTTTATTGTTCACTTTTTACCCTTTTTCTCTCACCGGTGATTCGAGTCAGGAGTTAGAAGTGAAGAAGGTGCCAGAAGGACAAGGCCACAGTGACATTACCAAAGCGGATATTCAACCACTTATCCTATCCTTAACTGATGTGGTGGAACTGGCGCTAAAGAATAACCTGGGTATAGCCGTGGAGCGATACAGCCCCAGGATTAGCGAGTTGGAAATCGTCAAAGCCGAGGCCGAGTTCGACCCGGAGTTTGCCGCAGAAGTTAGCGGCGGTGGCACCACCAGTCCGGGATTTAGCACCTGGGCGGGAGAAACGGCCTTAACCGCCCGGCGCGACAAAGAAATCAATTTAGAGGCCGGCCTCAGCAAAAAATTTTCCACCGGCGCCACCGGTTCCGTCCTGCTTTACACGCGCAGATTGCAAACCAACCGTAGTGGGATTTTCCTCAATCCTTCCTGGTCGAGCGATTTGACCTTCTCCTTGACCCAGCCCCTGCTCAAAGATTTTGGCCGAAAAATTAATGAGGCCGAGATACTCATCGCCCGCAACAATGAATCCATCTCGCTTAATGAATTTCACTCCAGGGTGCTGGAGGTCGTCGCTGGGGCCGAGGAGCTCTATTGGGACCTGGTCTTTGCCTACGAGGACCTGGAGGTGAAAGAGCGCTCACTGGCGCTGGCCAAAGACCTCCTGGAGAAAAACACAAAGCGGGTGGAGGCCGGTGTCTTGGCGCCCATAGAGACGCTGCGCCCTCAGGCGGAACTCGCCGCCCGCGAAGAAGGAGTGGTTATCGCCCGCTCTCGCATCCGGGACCTGGTCGATGAGCTTAAGAACATCCTCAATCTCAACCCTATCTCTGCCAGCCAGGAGGCGACTATCCGCCCTGCGGATGCGGCTTTATATGAAGCGGTCGAGGTGGACCTCGACTCATCCACAAAAGAGGCGCTGGAGAACCGTCCTGATTATGCCCAGGCCAAAAAAGACCTGGAAAATCTGGATATTTCCTTAGTGGTGGCAAAAAATGCCACGTTGCCGCAACTGGACCTCGGCGCCACCTATAATGTAAACGGGTTGGGCGGAAACCTGGGAAATGATGTGGATATGCTGGCCACACCAGATTTTTTTGATTGGGAAGTGGGTTTAAATTTCGCCATTCCTCTGGGCAATCGCAAGGCCAAAAGCGAATATCTCCAGGCCAAATGGGAGAAGGAAAAGGCCATTCTCGGCCTTAAATGTGCGAGAGGTGGGAACTAATCTCAGGCGCATCGAGACTAATCGCCGGGCGAGGGAGTTGGCCGAAGATCTCCTCAAGGCCGAGGAGAAAAGGTTTGAGTTGGGTCTGGGAAGTAGTCTGGATGTGCTGGAGGCCCAGAAGGATGTGACCTCGGCCCAGTCCGCCGAACTCGAGGCCATTATAGATTACAATATCTCTTTAGTGCGGCTGGCCGAGACCGAGGGCACGCTCGTGGCCCAATCAGGCGTAATTATCCAGGAATAATTGTTCCTATCCTGGCCCCGGCCCGTACGGGTGGGGCCGCTCAGGCAGAGATACTACGGGCGCCAGGCGTCCCTACGGGCCGGCTGTATGGTGCGGCGGGCTTCACTCATTTGGTCAGGGCCGCAGCGACCTTCTTGATAGCCTTGGCCATAAGGCGCATATGTTCTTCTTCAAGGGTGGGATGCACCAGGGTGATAAATGTCCTATCCTGATGCCAGGCCGCATTGGGACAATTCACCTCGGCGTATTTCACGCTCTTTGCATTTGTGTATTCTTTGCTCCTGAAGGGAAACTTGAAGCGGCCGAAGCCACCCTGCTCGGTAAAGGCCCGCTCCATATAGCACTGCGGCCAGAATACCGGACCTGCGGGTGCTCCTTCGGCCTTTACCGCGTCGGCGAATTCTTTTGCCTTCTTGCAGGTGAGGAGGCCGAGGTCAAGGGTGATGGGGAAGACGAAGAAGCCGTTGACAATGCCTCGCTCGTTGTGGATGGGGAGATATTTCACCCAGGGTTCTTCCCTTAGTTCCTCAATTAGAATCTCGCCGTTTCGCCTGCGTCGGGGTAGATGATAGGTATCCAGCCGCTCCAGTTCGCATATGCCGATTATGGACTGAATCTCGGTCATCCGGTAGTTGTAGCCGACCATATTGTGGATGTAGGGGAGTCGTCCCTCCTGTTCAAGGAGCCGGCGTCTCTCCTTGACATCATAGCCGTGGTCGCGAAAGGAGCGGCAGTTCCAGGCCACTTCCTCATCGTTGGTAATTACCGCACCGCCCTCGCCGCCCGTGGTGAAGGTCTTGCTCTGACAGAAACTGAAGCAACCCACATCGCCGATAGTGCCGGCCTTCCTTCCTTTATAGGTTGCTCCGTGGGCCTGAGCGGCATCTTC
>Ga0111219_1053_pt1 | contig 11513 bp, 10 predicted proteins | sample DeeMarSWOR152_54_FD_80368 | JGI IMG/M metagenome (GOLD analysis project Ga0111219, IMG submission 80368) | Planctomycetes bacterium DG_23
TTTAGGGGCCTCGGGCTTTCGCCTTTTCCGCAAGATTACCTTCCCCTTGATACTTCCCGGTTATTTTGCCGGGGCGGCTATCGTATTCATCTGGACTTTTACCGACCTGGGCACGCCTCTCATCTTCGATTTCAAAAGGGTCCTTGCCGTGCAGATATTTAATACCACCAGCGACATTCAGGCCAATCCTATGGGTTATGCCCTGGTGGTTCTGGTGCTCTTTTCCACGCTGATTCTCTTCTACGGGGCCAAGAAATTCTTGGGGACCAGAAAATTTGAAGAGACGCCCAGAGGCGCTCCGCCCAAGGTCTGGAGGAGGCCTTCTCCCAAGATGTGTTTATTCTTCTACATATTGGCAGGCATCGTCTGGCGGCCTTGAGCATAAGAAATAGCCTGCTTTATAGTTCCCTGGCCACAGTAGTGGATTTAATTTTGGGGGTAACCATTGCCTATCTTCTGACCCGCAAGACCTTTACCGGGGCGTCGCTTCTGGATGCCGTGGCAATGCTTCCTCTTGCGCTACCGGGATTGGTGCTGGCTTTCGGCTATGTGGCCACTTTTTCCGGCACATTCCTGGACCCGCGCTCCAACCCCACTTGCCTTTTGGTCATAGGCTATGCCGTGAGAAGGCTGCCCTATATGGTGAGGTCTGGAGTGGCCGGCTTCCAGCAGGTCAGCCGCTCTCACGAAGAGGCGTCTCTATCTCTCGGTGCCACACCATTTCACACCCTACGCAAAATCACCCTTCCTCTAATCTTAGCCAGTGTCTCTGCCGGGGTAATCTTGTGTTTCTCTTTTGCCATGCTTGAGGTAAGCGACTCGCTCATTCTGGCGGTCAAGGAAAAGTTCTACCCCATCACCAAGACCATCTACCATCTGACACTGCGCTTAGGAGACGGCCCCTTCATCGCCAGCGCTATGGGGATTCTGGGTATGGCACTTCTGGCCGGGAGCCTCATAGCGGCTTCAGTCCTCTTGGGCAAGCGTATGGGCGAACTCTTCCACGCGTGAGGCTCGTCACCCGTCATTCGAAACTCGTCACCCGACACTTATCACTCGTCATTGGAACGCCATAAGGCTGGCTCGTCCCAGCTTGTCTGCCTCTGGCAGAAGCCGGCCATCTCGGAGTGCCACCTTTGGCGGCCGGGGCCAGGCCCGTGCGGACGCCGCCGACTACCGCGCTTTTTCATTTGTCATTCGAATGACGAGTAACTAATGACCGATGACGAATTGCCTTGACTTTTGCGCCATATTTCTCTAAACTCAAAAGCGAAATTGGGATTCGAGCAACTGCAATAGAGCCAAGCCGTCTGGCTAAACGAAGGGCTGATGAGGGAATGGATAAGAAAATAGTCATTCTGGGCGCCGGGCTAACGGGTGTGGGCGCCGCCTATCGCCTGAAGCGCTATAATTTCCAGAACTGGGAGATATACGAAAGGATGCCCTTCGTGGGAGGGCTGGCGGCAAGTTTCCAGGACGCCGCAGGCTTCACCTGGGATGTTGGCGGCCATGTCATCTTCTCAGGGATTGCTCGCTATAACCGGCTCATAGGGCGGCTTTTGGGAAAAGACGCCCGTGTGATTGAGCGTGATGCCTTCGTCTTCCTCTGGGACCTACCTGGCGGCACTCGGAACAACAAATCCGGCCAGGGCCACTTCATTCCCTATCCCTTCCAAAACAATATCGGCTTTCTTCCATCAGAGGCCTTACTGGAATGCCTCGAAGGCCTGATTGAGGCGGCGGAAAGTTCTCCGCCCGCACAAAACTTTGAGCAGTGGATTTTGGGGCAATTTGGGCAGGGGATAGCGAAATATTTTATGCTTCCGCATAATCGCAAATTATGGCGTTATCCGCTGAACAAGATGAGTGCTCATTGGGTGGCGAGGCGGGTAGCCAAAGTGGACCTCAAGAGGGTCATCAGGAATGTGGTGCTAAAGAAAGCCGACGCTCGCTGGGGTGGGAACCGCCAGTTCAAATTTCCGAAAACCGGCGGCACAGGTGAAATCTCCCGCCGCTTGCTGCCCTGGGTTAAGGAGCATCTTCATCTCAATAAAAAGATGCGCGCCATCGACCTGAAGAAGAAGGAAATCTACTTTGCCGACGGCGAGCGTGTGTCGTATGACATTCTTATCTCCACCATCCCTCTGGACCATCTTATAATAAATTCTAATGCACCATCGGCGGTGAAACACGCTGCCGGAGGCCTTGAACATAACTCCATCTCTGTAGTGGGCGTGGGCGTAAAAGGGCGGATTTCCACATCCCGGACTTGGGGTTACTTCCCGGACAAAAAATACCCCTTCCACCGCATTACCTATTTCTCCAACTATTCCCCGCAAAATGTCCCGGGAAAAGGATACTACTCCATAATTGCCGAGATAAATCGGCGCGGTAAAAGAAGGAAGTCGCGCGCCGGCCTCGTTGAGGAAACCATAAACGGCCTCATTCAGGCTCAGATTATCAAAGAGGCGCACCGCTCGAAAATCGCCTCCACCTTTTTCCTGGACCGGGAATACGCCTATCCCATTCCTACCCTAAAGCGTGAACATCGTTTGAAAAGGATACTTCCGTATCTGGAAGCGAGAGGTGTTTATTCCCGGGGGAGATTCGGCATCTGGCGCTACGAAATCGGGAATATGGACCACTCCTTGCTTCAGGGCATAGAGGTCGTCGAGCACATCCTGGAAGGTAAAGAGGAATCTGTGCTGAATTCTGTCCGCCGGCCCCGCTCGCCGGCCTCTACCAGGCGCCCCCCCGAGCGGGTGGGTAGGTGAAAGCGAAATGAGGCCGGTTACCATAATTGTGCTTAACTATAACGGCAAGCAATATCTTGAAGATTGCCTTTCCTCCCTTTCCCAGACTGATTATGCGGAATATTCCGTCATCCTGGTTGACGATGGCTCTTCCGATGGCAGCGTTCCATATGTGCGGAAAAGGTTTCCCTGGGTGAAAGTGCTGGAAAATGAAAAGAACCGGGGCGCACCCTTTTCTTTCAACCGAGGCTTGTGTGAGGCCCGCACGGCACTGGTGGCCAAACTGGATAATGACACCGTGGTTGATAAAGAGTGGCTCTCAAATCTGGTGGCGGCGATAGAAAGCGACCCTCAGGCGGCCGTGAGCACCGCTGTCATTCGCTCCTACCAGGACCCCCAAAAGACTCAGGTGGTCAGCCCCTGGGTGCATTTCGTAGGCCAGGGGCTGGTGCAAACTGAATCCATCTCAAGTGAAGAATTTGAAGAGGTAGGAATGGCCTCGGGCTGTGCTATGCTCATAGATAAGGAGAAATTGGGGGAGGTCTCCTTTTTTGACGAAGAATTTTTTCTTTATCTGGACGATGTGGATTTTTCCCTCAGGGTTCGCCTGGCCGGCCATAAGATAATTTATGTGCGTTCGGCGGTAGTCTATCATAAATCAGGGGGACATTTGTCCATTCGGCAAACTGCCGGAGAGTATAAGGCGCTGCGCGCCTATCTAACTTCGCGGAATAGAAAGATGTTGGTGCTGAAGAATTATTCTCAAAGCGGCCTTCTTCTGCTTATTCCGGGGCTCATCTTGATAGAGGCCGCCTGGGTATTATTTCTGGCCAGGCGCGGGCTTCTCAAACCTTATTTTGATGCCTGGAAGGACCTCGGGCAAAAGAGGCGAAAGATTATGGCCAAGAGGAGAGAGATCCAGCGGCAAAGACGGCTGCGGGATAGTGAGGTTCTGGTATCCGCACCGCTTACACCCGCACCCGGGGTCCTGGCCCCGGGTCTTGAGATGAAGGCCAAGAGGTTAATCGACCTTTTGCTTGACCTCGGTTTCCAGATGGTGCGAGGATTTATCTGAACTCCTGAAGAAAAGAATAAAATGTCCACGCTTCTATTTATTTCACTCGATAATGTGCGGGCGAGATATTTTTTTATGCTTCACAGTCTTCTGGAAGCGAAAGGCACCCGGGTGCTGCATATCGCCTTTTCCAAATCCGCCCAAAAGGAACTGGCAAAAGCCGGCGTGGAGGCGCCTCTTCTTGAATCTCTTATGACCAGGTTCGCTCCCAGAGAAGTCAAAATCGAAGGCCCTGAGTTTGAAGGATACGACCTGGAAGAACTCGCTTATTATGACCTGCGGCGCTACCATCTGAAAAAAGAGGAGGCCAAAGACCTGGCGGCAAGATTTGTAAAGACCTATGAGGCATATTTCAGGGAAGAAGAGGTGGATGTGGTTATGGCGCTGGGGGATAAGCCGCTTTATGCAGCCACGGCATTTGCGGTGGCCGAAAAGTTGAGTTTAGCCAAACTTCATTTTGAGCCGGGCAATTTCGCCGGAACGATGGCTCTCGACCCCAGGGGAGTTAATTACTCCGGGTTCATAAGCCATCTTCCGCTTCCTGAGGAAATTGACCGAACGAAATTAGAAAATTTTATCGATGAGTTCCACGCTGGAGGTAAGACACGAAAAGTGGATAGGGGGCTTTTTCATCCCTATCAAATTGCCGGGAAGATGGTGGATTATCTGGGGGAATTGCATCCATTCAGGAAGCGACATCCGGCCCTGCGTAGGCGCACGCCCACCACGCAGGCCGTAAGGATGTTTTTTGCCAAACTGGCTAATACGATCTCAAGGCGCGGGCTTCAGGAGCCGGAATTGCCGGAAAAATTCATCTTCCTTCCCTTACAGGTTCACGATGATGTTCAGGTATTGGTGCATTCGCCCCTGGTCTGGGATATGAGGGAGTTGGTGAAGGTTTGCCTTGGGGCCTTGCCTCCTGGCTATTCGTTGGTGGTGAAGGAACATCCAGCCGAGGTAGGGCGCTATTCTTTCAGCACCGACGCCGAAATATCACAGGCGGAAAAGCTTATCCTGCTCCCCAAGGCCAATGTTTATGCCCTGATAAGAAAGGCCGAGGCCGTGGTGACCTTGAATTCCACGGTAGGTGTGGAGGCGCTCACCTTTTATAAGCCTGTAGTGACCCTGGGCAACGCGCTTTATGGCGGACGGGGCATCACCATAGATGTAACGAGCCTGGATGAACTTTCCCAGGCTTTGGCCAGGGCCGTGGACTGGCGGCCGGATAAAGAGTTGGTGGATAAGTTTCTTTATCTGCTAATATTCCAATATCTCTATCGCGGGGATTTTCACCAGCCGCAGGCGGAAGTCTCCGAACCCATCGTAGAGGCCATATTGAATGCGGCAAGGAAGAGGCAAGATTGTTCAGAAGATTAAGAAGGCTTTTTAGAGAAGAATCTCGCAAGTCACAAGCTGAGGCGTTGCACACCTTGCGCTTCAGCCAGAGGGCGTTGGAAAGCGGCCTGGCGCGATACCGTTTTGCCGCGTCCATGGTCAGTGGGAAATTGGTATTGGATGTGGCCTGCGGTAAGGGATATGGCACGGCGCTTCTTCTCAAGAACGGGGCCAGAAGAGTTGTCGGCGTGGATATATCCGAACAGGCGCTGGATTTCGCCCGGAAAAGTGTTTTTCATAACGGCGCAGATTTCATTCTGGCCGACGCCTCCGGACTCCCCTTTAAGGCCGGAAGTTTCCAAATTATAGTTTCTTTTGAGACGCTGGAACATTTGTCCAAGTCGGAGGAATTTCTTTCTGAAGTGGTGCGCAATCTTTCGACATCCGGGCTTTTCATCCTGTCCACGCCCAACCGCAGAGTCTTCTCGCCTTTTTTTCGCTCTTCTTATTCGCCCCTGCACAAGAAAGAATATACTCTGGGGGAACTGGCGGCCCTGCTCAGGAGATTTTTTGGAAAGATAGATTTTTTTGGTCAGGAAATCATCTTTCGCTGGGACCTTCTGCACTACGGCCAAAGGCTTTATCATCGCTTCTTCCCCCACAGGATGAGAGAAGGCGTAGGCCGCTTGGTGCCCGGCGCGCGAGGTTTCAGGAGTCCCTTTTCCAGGCGACGCTCGGGGATTATTCCTCTTTCCGAAATACACCGCGGTGAGCCTATGTATTTTGTGGCAGTAGCCACAAAGCCCGTTTTAAGTAAATGGTGAGGCTACCACAAGCGAATGTTACCCTGGCTCAAAAAGAATAAGATTAAACTGACCATTCTCATCCTAAGCATTTTTTATCTCGTCTCTCTGGACAAAGCCGTAGGCACCATTGGCGATACCTCCAAATATATCGTCCTGGCTGAATCAGTGGCTACGGGTAAAGGGTATAAAAATATTCATCTGGTGAACTCACCGCCTAACGACCGTTATCCGCCGCTTTACCCTCTTCTTCTTGCCCCATTTTTCGCTTTTGGTCGAAATTTTGTGGCGATGAAATTGGTTTCATTTGCCAGCGCTTTGGTTGCGCTCTGGTTACTTTATCAACTTCTCCTGAGACACACAGACGAAACGACCGCATTTCTTCTGGTCTTGCTCATTGGTGCCTCTTCGCTATTTGTCAAATATACCGACCGCATCCTCACGGAGATGCCCTATCTCGCGCTTACCATAGGGGCTATGCTGGTGATAGAAAGATACGCTGGCCTGGAGAGGTGGTGGGCAAAAGAGGGGCTACTGGCGGGTTTACTTCTTCTGGCTACAGTTATGCTTCGTTCAGTCGGAATATCGCTGCTGGTGGGCGGTTTTCTCTATTTGTTATTTGCGGATAAAGGTAAGAAATGGAGGGCGCGGGCCAAAAAAGGCCTATTGCTCATCGCGCCAAGCGTGATTTTTATGGGCCTTTGGGCCTTAAGGGCGCTCTCCGTGGGGAGTTATTATGCACGAGTATTTTTGCTGGTAGACCCCAACGATGCTGCTTTGGGAAAGGTAAATTTGGGTCAATTGCTCTTACGACTTCCGCTAAATTTTCATTTTTATTTGACTTCTTTAGCCGGGGTAGAAGTGCGTGATTTACGGCTGGAGCCTTTCTTGATCCTGGCCCCTGCGGCAGTATTTTTTTTGCTTCTTATCGGGTACCGCAGATTTTCTTCGCACCCCTCGGCTATCTCATACTATGTTGCGTTTTATCTGGCGATTTTTGCCTTCTGGCCCTGGCGGGCAACCCGCTTTCTTCTGCCCATCTTGCCCTTCCTTTTCCTGTATCTTTTTGTGGGGCTGGAAGGAACTATCAAGCGTCTGGCTGTGTTAGGCGAAAAAAGATATGTGAGGGCGGTTTTCGTTCTTATCCTTGTAATCGGGCTTATCCCGGTGCTTGCCTTCAAGAGTGAGGATACACAGGTCCTGGGCCGTTATTCGCTGAACTTCTTCTGTGTGCTTCTTGTTTATCTTCTGGTCCTTTTGGCGGCTTTTATTTTTGTCTTTTCCAAGAAGGTGTGGGCGGCGATAAGTCTCGTTTTTCGCTCACCCCGGCTTATCCACATACTGCTTTTTCTGGCCCTGGTGGTCGTTTCTATGAACACTATCTTTAAAGAACTTAAGCGCAAGGAGGCTTACGAAGGCCCCTGGCGCGGATATGCGGCTATGGCCGAATGGATAAGGGATAACTCGCCTGAAGGAAGTGTGGTGGCGGCTCGTGCGCCGGAATTTTTCTATGTGCTTTCTCGCCGTAAGATTTATCCGCAATATGGCAGCGAAGATTCCATCTTGAGCGGCGCGGTGGATTACGTCGTGGTTGACCGCCTTGCCCGTTCCCTGGGCTGGAGGGTTTCCTCTGCTCAGATAATGCTACCTCTGGCGGAAAAATTTCCGGATAGACTAAACATAGTCTATGAAGATAGTGGCAACATCATCTACGGAATAGTGAAATGAGCGAAGAACTTCCTCTTTATTATTGGAGCATAATCTCCTTTAAGGCCATAGTTACCACTGCCGGGAATTCCCGGGTGACACGCATCTTGCGGGAACTTTTGCAGCAGCCGGAAATCTCCCAGGCCTTTCTCATAAATCAGCCCTCATTTTTCCTGCGCCACCTTTTTTCGCGCCTCTGTAAGCGAACCCTTCCAGACAAAGGCTTAAGTTCTCCAGGAAAATCAGCGCAAGTTATTCCCGAGGAACTTCAGCAAATCTGCCTTAAAAATATCTATTTGCCTTTTCCTCACCAGATACCTCGGGGGAGGATAACCGACGGCCCTTTATTCTGGCCTCTTAGACTCGCGCTGAAGGCGAATTGCCTCTGGGCTCGCCATTTGCATAGAAAAATGGCCTCAAATGCAGAGCCAGCGCTACTCTGGCTCACGGACCCCGTAGCCATTTTCTATGCTGCCCTTTTCCCCCGCCGCCTTTTGGTCTTTGATGCTATTGATAATCTCCTCTACCATCCGCGGCGCTCAAAAGCCAATAAGGCCCTGATTGCTTCCGCATACAAAAAAATCGCTTCTGATGCCGAGCTCATCTTCACCAATACCGAACCTCTGGCCCAATATTTTCGCTCGTTGGGGCACCGCGAGGTCTTTTGTGTGCCCAACGGTATAGATTTAGACCTTTTCAAGCCGCAGGAAGAAAGGCTTTCTGTTGATGCCTTGTCCGGTTTCAAGCGCCCTATTGTAGGTTATGTGGGGGGAATTCAGGAGAGACTTGATTTCCCCCTTTTGGAATATCTCTTGAGGAAAAATCCAGGGGCCACTTTCGTCCTCATAGGCCCTATCGTTTCGCCGAAGGTGAGAATCTCTCTAAAACGTCTGCTGACCTTTGACAATTTTCGTTATCTGGGACCGATTTCGTGGCCGGAGGTACCAGGGTATCTTTCTCATTTTGATGTGGGTATTGTGCCGCATCAGGACACTGCGCAGACGCGCAGTATGGACCCTCTCAAGACCTATGAATATCTGGCGATGGGGCTTCCGGTAGTGGTGAGCAAAGTGGCGGCTTCAGAAGAACTGGCCCCGGCGCTTCTGGTTGCCAGAGAAAAGGAAGAATTTGATTTGCATCTCAAAGAGGCGCTTTCAGGCAAAAGGCCGATGGAGCCGGGTGAAGTGCGCTTGCTGCTCGGAAGATTTACCTGGAGGCGCCGCTTCGAGAAAATGTGGCAAATCGCGAGTAAGAAGATTTTGCGCTGAGATAGGCGATTTTTGGACCACTAATCCAGGCCTTGGGAGAGCATTTCCCGGGCCAACCGCTCAAAGGCGATATTGGGTGCGGTTATCAAGGCGTAGCGATAAGGGGGAGAATCGGGGGAGGGGACGATAGTCTTCATTATCTCTACCTCTTTGGCCTCAGGGTCTTTAACCAGCAGTATGGTGCCTTCCCAGCCGCCTTGCGTTGCATAATATATGCGGGCAAGGCCCATCCCTTCATCCACAATCATCTGGAGGCGAGTTAAGGTGGCCCCGTTCACTCCAAGGGCTTTTTCCTCTTCTTTTCTCACCAGGGGTCTCCTTTTCCCCTGGTCGTTACCAAACCGGGAAAGGAACCCCTGCGGCTTACCACAAAAGCGACCGAAAGAAAAACCCATCCTCTTGCCGAGAATGGGCCTTCTTTCGTGGTCCATCCTTTCGGCAGCCTGGCTGTCCCTTTAAGGGACCCTCGCGGCTTTGCGACCCCGCCTTACAGCGGGTTTGCCTTTATCGAGGACGACCGTAACCCGAATTTTCTGTATATAGTATACCCAATTTTTTGCGTTTGTCAAGTGAATATAATAAAAAATATCAGGTAAAATAATTGACTGGAAAAGGCCTTTTGGGCTAAAATGCTTCACGCCGGCAACTCTTCATTTGGCCTTTATAGAAAGGGAATTTATATGGAAGATTATAGTTCGTCTCGCCGTCTGGTGAAGGACTTAGAACCGGGAGAGCACATCGACCAGGTATTTTTGATAAGAGAGACCCAACTGCGCACTACCAGAGATGGCTCTTTTTACATTCAGGCCGAACTTGGCGACCGCACCGGTTACATCAACGCGCGTTTCTGGGATGCCACGGCCGACCTTTTTACTACTTTCACCTCTTCGACTTTTGTTAATATCAAGGGTCGCATTGAGCTTTATCGCAACGAACCGCAGCTTATTATTGACAACTTCCGTCCGGTGGAAGCCTCCACTCAGGATCTGGGCGAGTTTTTGGCGTCCACGGAAAAGGACCCAACACTGCTCTTCGAGCGCATCAAGGAATGGGCCGGCTCTATCAAAGAACCCTATCTTGCTCGGCTTCTGGCCCTTTTTCTGGAAGACACTTCTTTCGTGGAAGATTTCAAGAAGGCGCCGGCGGCGAAGGAATATCATCATTCCTTCCTGGGCGGGCTTTTGGAGCACACGGTTTCCATAGGCGAACTTGGCCTTCAAGTATGCCAGCACTATCCCCAGATAAATCGCGACCTTATGCTAACCGGGATCATACTTCACGATATAGGCAAGATAAGGGAGATTTCCAGCGAACCGGGCTTTCCTTACACGGACGAAGGTGAATTATTGGGGCATGTGGTAATGGGTGTTATGATGATAGAGGAGAAACTCAAGGAAATATCGGATTTCCCGGGTGAACTTCGCCAGAAATTACTTCACCTCATTATAAGTCATCACGGCGAATATGAGTGGGGTTCGCCCAAACTGCCTATGACCCTGGAGGCCATTTGCCTGCATTATCTGGATAATCTGGACGCCAAGATGCAGGCCGCCATCCGGGCTACCGGTGAAGCCGAAGACCGCCAAAGCCGCTGGAGCGAGAGACTGAATATGTTCGACCGCCGCCGCCTTTATAAAGGTCAAGAGTGAAGTTGCACGAAGCGGCGTATGGAGCGGTCGTAGGTTCGCTCCACATCATCCGGAAAGAGACAGGCCGGGAGTTCCCCGCTTTTCCAGTGATAGGATATGCAGGCGCAGCAATTTCCCTTGCGCTCACAGGGCTCCCAGGTGCAATTGCATCTTACCAAATTTTCCTTTAACTGCGGACATTCGGTAGGCATAACTCGCCCCTTTCTCTTTTCAGACTATTTTGGTCTATTTTTATAAAGGCCGCAGGTTAAAGTAAAGGTAAATTTTCGCCCAAATTTGAAAGGGACGGGTCTTTCTTGACATTTCGGCCCCAATTTGATAGTCTCTCTTAAGTTTGCTCTGGAAGGATGGGTTTTGATTATGAAAGAACGCTTCGCCCCGGATGTTATAGGCATCACCTCCACCGTGCCCATAGAGGTGATATATGCGGCAGGGCTTCGTCCGGTGGACTTAAATAATGTCTTCATCACCCAGAGCCAGGCCACCCGACTGGTGGAGGAGGCTGAGGGACAAGGGTTTCCGCTCAATATGTGTGCCTGGGTCAAGGGCATATATGCGGTGGTTAAGGAGAAAGGTCTGAAGCATCTTGTGGGGGTAACAGAGGGAGACTGCAGCCCCACGCACGCGCTCATTTCCCTCCTCAAGAGCGAAGGGACGGAAATAGTGGAATTCAGATATCCGGCGAGCCGAAGGCCGGAGGATGTGGAGCAGGAACTCAAGCGCTTTGCCCGGCGTTTAGGGACAAAAGTTTCAGCGGCGGAGAAGGTGAAAAGAAGTCTGGACGAGGTGCGCCGCATAGTCCGGGCTATAGATGACCTCACCTGGCAAACCGGTCAGGTAACTTCCGAGGAAAATCATTATTGGTGCATAAATACCTCTGATTTTTGGGGCGACCCGGAGACTTTCGAAACTCGCGCCAGGGC
>Ga0111219_1002_pt1 | contig 11454 bp, 6 predicted proteins | sample DeeMarSWOR152_54_FD_80368 | JGI IMG/M metagenome (GOLD analysis project Ga0111219, IMG submission 80368) | Planctomycetes bacterium DG_23
CTGGCCGTCCACAATCCGTTGGGTCCTGTGTCCACGGCTGCGTGCCTGCAGTTAAACCTGGCCTGTCCCAATTTCGGAGTTCAAGAGCAGCCTCGCAAGCCAGGCACAAGTCTCGTCGATCTGGTGCCCGTGCAGCCCGAGTGGCAGGACGGCTATCTCTTGCCTACCATGCGTCCGGGTCTCGGTATCGAGTTCATTCGTGAGGTAGCGAAGAAGTACCCCTTCCAGATGAAGGAGCATCCCCAACTGCGCCGGCTCGACGGCTCGGTGACAAACTGGTGAGAGGGTGACGAAGCCGAACCTCCCCCTCTTCGCTGCGGGATATGCCCTTCAGGGTGAACCCTGCCGCGGCAGGGCGGCCCCGGGACGGACCAAATCGTGACCAATTGAGGCAAAATTTGTGCATGAGGACTGCATCTCTTAGTTACCGCCGCCCAAAATTATCAGATAATTCTTTAAATAAATCATTTTCTCTTGCCAATCCAGCAATTTGAGCCATAATTTAAGAGAAAGATGTCGCTGGAAGCGGAGATAAGGGAATGGTTAACTACGACTTTTGTCTTCCGTGGAACTGGGAGCATGATGCCGACTTTATTATCCTGGTTGATATTGCCTGCCGGGCACAGGGGCTGTCGCTCTTACAAGTAACACCGGATAACCTTGTGGACATACTGCAGTCCCTTCAGAATAACCAGTTAAACTTCCGCTCCTTTTTCGACCGGGCCTCCGATGCCGATGCGCGTTTCATTCCTATCGTCCAATGGGCTGCTGAACACGGCGTCTATTGCATCAATCCGCGTGAACGAGCCTCCCGCACCTGGAATAAGGCCACTATGCATCTCGTCTTCGCCCAGGCCGGCCTGGAAACGCCTTACACCGTCATCCTTCCTTCGTACGAAGAGCAACCGATGGTGGCCCCGATGGATATAGGCCCGCTGGGCGAGGGGTTTATCATCAAACCGGCCCACGGCGGTGGCGGGGAAGGAGTGGTTATGAAGGCCACCTCCTGGAGCCAGGTGCTGGTGGCCCGGCAAGAATACCCTGCCGATAGATACCTGTTGCAGGCCTGTATGGTTCCGGCTGAGTTAGGCTCCCGGGTAGCCTGGTTTCGCCTTATTTACTGCGCCGGGCAGCTATACCCCTGCTGGTGGGATACCAGCACCCATATCTATACCCCCGTAACCTTGAGGGAAGAAAGCAATTATCATCTGACTGCCTTGCGTGAAATAACCGCTTCCATTGCCGGCCTTTGCGGGCTGGACTTGTTTTCTACCGAGGTGGCCTTAACCCTTGACGGCCTTTTCGTAGTGGTAGACTATGTAAATGACCAGATTGACCTGCGACTGCAATCCAAAGCCTTTGACGGCGTGCCTGACGAGATTGTGCGAGACATTACCGAACGACTGGTGTCCCTGGCAGCGGCCCATTGCCTTTCTCAGCCAAAAGGTAAAGATACCTTCCTTTGACATTTGCCTAAGTATGCAATAGGCCTTTCCCTGAGGTCAGCACCATTAATCAAGCCGTACGCAGGACTGATACTTTGGCCAGAAATGGCTTAAATGCCCAGAAAATTAAGCGTGGTGTGAAAAAGCGAGAAAATCTTGCCGGTTCGCATTTTCACAGACAAGATGGAATTTGACTAAGAAAGTGAAACCCGATATAATTGTGCCATAAAAGGAGGTCGAGACAACTGGATTTACTTTAACAGGTATGGAAATTCAGAAAAAGAGGGATAATGGAGATAATTAAAGGAGCAAAATTATGGGAAATGCCTATGATTTCTCTCCCTATGAATGGATACTTACCAACTCCCGAGGGGGATATGCGCTCGGTTCTGCCAATCTCTTGAATCGCCGCAAATACCACGGCCTTCTCATTGCTTCAGATACACATTTCAAGAGAACGCATCTTGTCTCCTCCGTGGAAGAAGAAGTAAGGGCAGAAAATGGAAAAACATTCTTTCTGGATAGCAACAACTATCCGAATGTGGTATATCCCCAGGGATATAATCATTTGGTCAAGTATTTTCTGCGCCCTTTTCCTGCTTTTCTCTACTCAAGCCTTCCTTTTTCTTCCGAAGTATTGATATTGAAGGTTATTCAGTTACATCCTACCTCCAACTGTTGTGTGCTTAAATACCAGAATCTGGGAAGATTACCCTGGAGAATTATCTTGCGGCCCAAATTTACGCTTAGAGACCACCACACAGTCCGCCAGCCGGGCTACTGGGACAGCGCCCCATACACCTTTGAAGTAGATACTCAAGTAGGGAAACTGCGCAACGAGGAAATAGAGGTATCCGTTTTTAGTTCAATGGGGAAAGTTGAACCGGAACCTCTCGTCTACCGAAATGTGGTCTATCCCACGGAGATTCTCCGCGGGTATGAGGCAGTGGAAGATTTACTGGTTCCTTTCAAAATAACTGCAGAGGTTAATCCCGGAGAAGAAGCGGTTCTTGTTTTTGGGGAGAAAGAAGAAAGCCCCTGGCTGACTGTGGCTTCTGAGGCCGAAAAAAGATATGAAAACTACCCCCTTCCCTCCGGTCACCCCTTGACTTTTAAGGGAAGTCCACAGGAGATGCTCTTCCACATTACTAAGGCCGAAAAGGCCCTCGGCTACCGGCAGTATAGAGAAATCCTCAATCTGGCAATGAGTGAATTTATAGCCAACGATAACCTGGTAGCAGGGTTTCCCTGGTTTTCGGTCTGGGCAAGAGACACTATGATTTCTCTGGAGGCCTTAAAATATATGGAAGGTGGGACGAACCTGGCCTCGAGAATTTTGAAGAAATACGGCGAAAGTATGAAAGAAGGCCTCCTGCCTAACACCCTGGGAGAGGGCCAAAGGGGAATAAATTACGATGCGGTTGACGCCCCCTTGTGGTTCGGGATAAGGGTACTGGAACTGTGCGATGAATTTACTAATACCGAGAAATCAGAAATGTTGGGTTATGTGTGGCAGGTTATAGTGAATTACCTCACAAACGAATCCCTGCCTTTTCATATAGATGCCAAGGATGGGCTTATAACCATTCATACCGCTACCGGTCAGGCCCTGACCTGGATGGATGCCAAGGTTTACGATGAGCCTGTCACACCCAGATACGGAAAGCCCATAGAAATTAATGCCCTGTGGTATAATCTCGTCAGGTTCTGCCTGGCGGTAGCCCGGAAAGAAAAAATGGATAGAATTACCAGCAACGGCGAAGTTATTTCCCTATGGGAATTAAGGAATCTGGCCCGCAAAGCGAAAAAGTCGCTCAAAACCTTCTTTGACGGTAACCTTTTTGCGGACAGAATAGAAGATGGTGAAATGGTGATGGAAAAAAGACCGAATTATGTTATAGCCCTTTCTCTTCCTTTTGATATTTTCTCAAAGGAGGAAATGGCCGTAGGCTACAATGCGGCCAGGAAAGAGCTGCTTACTCCCTACGGGTTGAGAAGCCTTTCTCCCCGGGAAGTTGCTTTCCGGGGCATATATATGGGAAACCAGAGAATGCGGGACCTGGCCTACCATCAGGGGACAGTTTGGGTGTGGCTTCTCTTACCTATGGCAAGAGTTGCTGCAAAAATCTACAGCCGGGATAGGAATAAGTTGCTCAAAGAACTCAAAGACCTCGTATCCAGATTAAGAGACCTCTTTGTGCAAGGAGAAACCGCCTCGCTGCCGGAAATCTACGATGGAGAAAACCCCGGCCTGCCCAAGGGCGCTCCGGCTCAGTGCTGGTCGGTCTCTGCCATTTTTCTAATTGAAAAAATGATAGACCACATTAAGGAGAAAATATGAGAGCCCTCACCTTAACCTGGGAATTCCCCCCACGCATCACGGGCGGCCTGGGCATGGCTTGCTATGGGATGGTTAAGGCCTTGCTCCGCCTGGGCGTAGAAGTGGACCTGGTAATCCCTGCTGATGAGGAAGTTTATTTTGCTCTGAGAAGAGAACAAGATGCGGATAGCCTCCCGCTTGTTTTCGCTGACCCTACACAACAGAAAAGACTGGGGAAAAAAGTAACGGCAAAGGAGATGGTCAGCGAAAGAATTGAATTTTTTGATGTTTATTACACTCCTGCAAAAAAATGGCTGGTAGAAGAACTGGTCGAATATGCTCCGATGGACTCTTCCCTGGAGCCTCTCCTCAGTTATCTTACAGATGACCATCCCCTTTTTCGAGCGGTGAGGGCCTACACGGCCCTGGCTATTAATATAGCCAAAAGGTTGGATTTTGACATAATTCATACGCACGATTGGATGACCTATATCCCGGGAATTTTGATAAAAGGGATTTCCGGAAAACCTCTGGTAGCGCATATTCACGCCACGGAATTTGATAGAGCAGGTGGGCCAGGAGATAGAAGAATCCATGATGTGGAGTATATCGGGATGCAGTCCGCCGACCGGGTGCTCTCTGTCTCTGATTATACAGCAAAGATAATTCTCCAGAGGTACAAAGTGGCACCGGAGAAAATCAGGATCGTTCACAACGCCTTTACCCTCCAGAAAGCAGAAAAAACCAAGGAAAGGATGTTCCGGGAACCTTTGGTAGTGTTCTTGGGAAGAATAACTCTCCAGAAGGGGCCGGATTACTTCTTGGAAGTAGCGCGCCGGGTCCTGCAGGAAGAAAGAAATGTTAGATTCGTAATGGGGGGCAGAGGGGATATGGAGAAAAAGATACTTTATGAAGCGGCCTCTCTGGGGCAGGGAACGAAATTTTTGTTTGCGGGTTTTCTGGCGAGAGAAGAGGTAGAACAGGTTCTTTCCGCAGCCGATATTTTTGTGATGCCCTCGGTTTCCGAGCCCTTCGGTATAACTCCTCTGGAAGCGATGAGCTATGGAGCAGTCACCATTATATCCAAGCGCTCCGGTGTGGCAGAAGTGGTAAAGCATGCCTACAAGGTTGACTACTGGGACATAGAAGAGATGTCTTCCATCATTCTGGATTTGATTAGAAATCCTGAGAAACTGCGAGAGGCTTCCCGGCGGAGTATGGAAGAGGTGGCCCGACTGCAGTGGGAGGAAGCGGCTAAAAAAATATCAAACATCTACACGGAATTACAAGAGGGTAGATAGATGCTGCACCTCATTTTCTACTTTCAGGTTCATCAGCCGTATAGACTTCAACCCTACAGGTTCATTCATATAGGTAAAAACCATAACTATTTTGATGACGAACTCAACCGCAAGATTTTCGAAAAAGTCTCCGACAAATGCTATATCCCAGCCAATAATCTTTTATGGGATTTAATTAACCAGTTCGCAGGTAGGTTCAAAGTCTCGCTTTCGCTAACCGGAACCTTTGTTGAGCAAGCGCGCCAGTATCGGCCTGATGTGCTGGCAAGTTTTCGCCGGCTTGCTCAGCAAGGGGGTGTGGAGTTTTTGGGCGAAACATACTACCATTCTCTGGCCTGCCTTTTTGACGAAAATGAATTCCTGGAACAGGTGAGGATGCATTCCCGGCTGATGGAAGAAGAATTTGGCACAAGACCGGTTACTTTCCGCAATACAGAACTGGTATATGGTGACAGAATTTCAGGCCTGGTTTCGGAGTTACCCCAATTCAAATTAATACTTACGGAGGGGGCGGATAAGATTCTTAACTGGAGGTCTCCTCTCTACGCCTACAAAAGTTATTCCCAGAGACATCTGCTATTACTCAAGTATTATCGCCTTTCGGACGATATAGCCTTTAGATTTTCTGACCGAGCCTGGACTGAATATCCCCTCACCGCAGGTAAGTTTGTGGACTGGATATTGAAGTTGCCTCTGGTGGAAAAGAAAAAGAAAAATCTCTATTTGAATCTATTTATGGATTACGAGACTTTGGGCGAGCACCAATGGTCTGAGACGGGGATATTTGAGTTCATTAAGCACCTGCCGGAATATGTGCTGAAGCGCGACTTCGTTTCCTTCAGCTGGCCCTCCGAGGTAATGGATAGCCTCAACTACGAACCGGAGGCTTTGTCCATACCTACGCCCATATCCTGGGCGGATACAGAAAGAGACCTTTCGGCGTGGCTATCTAATTCCCTGCAGTGGAATGCTGTGAAAACTTGCTACAATATTTTAAGGAGAATAAAAGAGAGCGAGAGACCCGATTTGCTCGAAGTGGCCAGGAAGCTTTCCACCTCGGACATTTCTTATTATATGTGCACCAAATACTTTCAGGATGGCGATGTTCACAAGTACTTTTCTCCCTACTCCTCGCCAGAGGATATATACATTTATTATATGAATGTTCTGGCAGATGTGGAGAAAAGGCTGGAGGACGGAATATGATTTTCAAAAAACTTTTTGTTCACCCCAAATATCCGGAAAATTTGGCCCGGCTTTTTCAACTTGCCTACAATTTGTGGTGGACCTGGGACTTCAAGGCTATGAATCTTTTCTACCGTATAGATCCTCGCCTCTTCAGAGAAGTCAATCACAATCCGGTCAGATTCTTGCTCAGCCTGCCCAGGGAGAAAATAGAGGCGCTTTCCAACGATAAAGGTTTTCTCTTTGAACTTGAAGAAGTGGGGCAAAGATTTGAGGAATACCTTAAGTATGTTACGGCGCTCGAAGGAGAAAACGGCCGTCAGTATGGTTTTGGCCAAAACGATGTGATAGCCTATTTCTTAATGGAATTCGGGCTGCACGAATCTATCCCTATATATGGTGGGGGCTTGGGTGTGCTGGCCGGAGATTTCCTCAAAAGCGCTTCGGATATGGGGGTGCCCGTAGTGGGTTTGGGGTTGCTTTACAAGTTCGGATATTTCACCCAGCGAGTAAATATAAACGGCGAACAGGAAGAAGTATTGCTGGAATTTGAGAACCATCTCATCCCCATAAAGGAATTATACGCCCCCAATGGAGAACTGGCTCATATCATAGTTAAGATACTGGGCGAGGAGGTAGAGGTCAAATTATGGCAGGTGGAGGTGGGTAAAGTCAGGTTGATTTTGCTGGATACCGATTTAGAAGACAATCCCCCCCATCTGCGCGACATTACCGATGAACTTTATGTGGCAGACAGAGAAAAAAGGATACAGCAAGAACTGGTGTTGGGTTTGGGAGGCGGAAAAGCAATCGACCTTTTGGGGCTGGTGCCCCGGGTTTATCATTTGAACGACGGCCACTGTGCTTTTGTCATCATTTGGAGGTTGAAGAAGCTGATGAAAGAGAAGGGGCTTTCCTTCCCTCTGGCCCGGGCTATTATAAGGGCCTCCACCGTGTTCACTACCCATACTCCGGTGATGGCCGGCAATGAGAATTTCAAAACGGAATTGGCCAAAAAATATCTGGAGCCAGAAATTCAGGAACTCGGCCTTTCGTTTGACCAGATTTCGGATTTGGGTTTTGTGGAGAAAAAAAGCGATGTTTTCTGGTTACCTGCCCTGGCCATCAGATTTTCCCGCTATGTAAATGCTGTCTCTCCGCAACATCGGCAAACCTCGCGAAAAATGTGGGCCAGCCTTTTTCCCCAGAAACCTTTACCGGAAATCCCCATAGATTATGTCCCTAACGGCGTCCACATCTCCTGGATCAGTGAACAATTCTCCGATATATTCAATCGCTACTTAGGCCCGGACTACAGGCGCTATGGGCAAAAAGAGGAAATCTGGAAGCACATTTATGACATACCTGACGAAGAAATATGGAAGGCTCATTGTAGAGAAAAGGATATTCTTTCGGCCTTTATAAGAAGAGAACTTGTTGATAATGCTGCTGCCGGAGGATATTCACAGGCCAAAATTTTGAAACGCGCCCAGGCCCTTAATCCCGAGTACCTTACCATCGTATTCGCCAAGCGTTTTGCCCATTACAAAAGAGCCACGCTCATCCTGGAGGACCAGGAAAGACTAAAAAAGATTCTCACCCATCCTCAAAAACCCGTACAACTCATCTTCGCCGGCAAAGCTCACCCCGCCGACCAAAGCGGCAAAGATATGATAAAAGAAATCATCCACTTCGCCCGGGATTACGAAGTGGAAGACAGAGTTATTTTTGTAGAAAACTACGACATAAACATTGCTCGCCATCTGGTCTGGGGCGCAGATGTCTGGTTGAATACCCCGGCCAAGGATATGGAGGCAAGTGGAACTTCGGGAATGAAGGCCGCAATGAATGGAGTCCTTAATCTTAGTGTTCTTGAGGGGTGGTGGAGAGAAGGGTTTAACGGGAAAAACGGTTGGGCCATCACCGCCGGGCAATTTTCCGGCCGCTCAGACCTGAGGGAAGTAGCCGAGGCCAATCAAATTTATAATCTCCTTGAAGAAGACATAACCGAACTTTATTACAATCGGAACAAGGCCGGTATTCCAGAAAAGTGGGTAACTATGATGAAGGAGTCTATGTGTGCCGTTTGCGACAAGTTCAATATAAACACCACCCTCGATACTTATCTGAAGAAGTCTTACCTGCCTTCCATCAAAGAGTCCAAGAAAATTCAAAAAAGTGATTATAAACTCCTGAAGCAGGCTATGGCCGAAGAAGAAGAACTCCTGAAGCACTGGGCTGCGGTGGAAATCACTCACTTTGCTACCGACATAGACAAGAAAAATCATATATCCGCCGGAGACGCGGTAAATGCAGAATGTCGCGTTCTTTTAGGCCAGGCCTCTCCGGAGATCTTCAGCACCGAACTTTTTTACCTCTACAACAATAATCGGGACTTCAAAATAATTCCCATGCAACTCAAGGAGAAGAAAAATGGAGAGGCCCATTATACTTGTTCTTTTGAAATAGAAGGCTATGGGCTGCAGAATATAAACGCGCGCATAAGGCCGGCCAATGCTGTGGTAAAGGATTTGCATCCCGAGTTGATTAAGTGGAAAGATTAGGTAAAAAGTAATTTTCTACCACATATTCCCAGCCAAGCGCGGGGTTGTGTTGGCGAGCGTTTTCCAGATATTCTTCTTTCTTCGCTTCCCCCAGAGGTAAAATCTCAAAAATTGACTGTGCGTGGCTGGAAAATAGTTCCCTCTCCATTTTCGTTCTTCGTTCTCTGCTCAGTTCTTTGAGTTCCTCATAGTTCATTTCCTTTGCGGCGTTTATAAAGTCCACCACATAAAATGGTTTTATGGCAGCATCTTTGAAAATCTTCTGCAGAAAATATTTGCATCCGCAGCATGACGAAATAAGAGAAACCCCTCCAAAGGGCAACGCCTCCAGATGAGCGATACCGAACGGCTCATAGAGAGAAAACCCGAATTCTGCATCCGAGGCTATTCTGAGGTCGTTGAATTCAGCATCCTCGGGAACTCTTACCCCGCACCTTTTTCTATCAAATCCGAACTGATTAATGAAAAGCCCTTTTATCGCTTTTGATTGGGCATTGAAAATCTCGAGATACTTATAAAGTTCGGCCTCCATCCCCACCAGATCCGGCCAGCCTTCCCGGTGCACAACCGGCCAGCCGTATTCTTTTTCCATTTTGAGAATGTCCTCGGGCGGCCTTCCGGTGGCAATAAGGGTGGAAAGCAGAATGTAGGCCCCTTTGAGATTTTGTGCCGAGAGGATATCATCCAGGCAGTAAAGCAGGGAAATATCTCTCCACAGCCCCTTGCTGATTACCATCCGACAGATATGAGTAAATATAACATCGGGNACGAAATCTAACAGGGCCTTCCAGTATTTTTCTATCCGCTTACGACTATTATTTTTTTCTATCCCAGGTAATGTCTTTTACGGACAACCCATTGTAGACCGTCTTTATCTTCTCAGCCGGAGCATCCGGCACCAAAAAGAGATATTCATCTTTAACCAGGTCGCTCACCGCAAATATATGGTCAAAATTTACCGCTCGTTTTATTAGTTCATTTCTGGGATTCTGTTTCTGGCTTCCAAAAACTTCTTCCAAAGACCTCCCTCTGCCTGCTTTTCGCAGGATATTATAGAAACTTATGTCGTGCCCGGGGGTGACTTTCCACCTCAAATCTCGCCGTGGATACCTCATGCGCTACAAATATGGTTTGGTGTGTCTTCCCTGCCATTATCACTGAAAGAACAGAAGGAACTCCCATATATTCGTGCGCAAAATGGTAATACTCACCATCCGCTCCGTATAATCTCTCCAGTATTTCCATAAAAGGCACCGCAATCCGCAGATACTGTTCGTAGTCCCAGTCATATGGATATAGGTCTGACTGGATGGCGAATTTTTCCCATAATCTGTACTTGAATTTTGCCAACTCCACCGGGTTCATCGTTCTTGTCTCTACCAGCACCACATCAACGCTCGCCCGCTTATTGGGGTCAAATTCGTTCACTAATTCTCTTTTCCCATATAATATATCTATGGCGTATTTTTGCATAATCTCGTGGAAAAGTTTTCCGTAATCGCCTCTATCCTTACCATTGCTACTGGAGAAGAGAATTTCCCCTGCTTCGGTAAAATCGGAAAGGATATCCCCACCCCCTTTAAAAAGGGGGCCATAAAAAAGGGTCTTATCAAAAAATCCCTGGTATGCCTGGGTAGTGCAGAGGCCCTGGAGAACTGCTCCTATTCCCCCTATTTTTTTTACGCTCTCATGCGTTATATGCACTGCTATCTTCATATGATCCTCAACCTATCCTACTTTAGGGCGTCCCTTTCTCTATTTCACCGACGGCCCATACGGGCCGCCTGTATGGTGCGGCGGGCAATACGCGCCATAACTAAAGCAAAAAGCCACAAATGTCAATGCAAAACCTGCCCCGGCCGTGCCTGCCGGCAGGCGGGCAGGCATCCTTTACCTTAACAGTTTCAAGCCTTTGCGACTGGACACCTCTTGCTTTATCAACATCTTCTATATTTGGTCAAGGTAGTTTTCTGTTTTGCTTATGCGGTTCAGAGGCCCTCAGCATAGGCCGGTTCCAACCTGGGAGAGGCAGCCGCACAGCGCACCTTTGAACTTGCGTCTATGCTTGCGGCGAGCGTGTTGCCACCGGCCCAGTCGCCTGTAACATGCATCTTATGATTTCGCGTGGCCAGTGCCTCTCGCGTCCCTTCCGGTATGCGGCTCTCCAAATAGAGCGAGCCGGGCTCGGCTTTACGGGGATAGAATGAACTGGGAAAATGCGCGGTCCAGAAGGTTGCCGCTTCTACGGCCTCCTGGAGTGACATACCGAACTCCATAACATTCAAGAAAAACTGGAGGGCCCACTGGTCCTGCACATCGCCACCCGGGCTGCCAAAGACCATAAAAGGCTCGTTATCTTTCATCGCCAGCGTCGGGGTCAAGGTGGTCCTTGGTCGTTTGCCCGGTTCGAGGCAGTTGGGATGGCCTTTGACCAGGGAAAATATTTGCCCCCGGGTGCCCAAAGGAAAGCCGAGACCGGGAATCACCGGAGATGACGGCATCCATCCGCCACTCGGGGTGACCGAAACCATATTGCCGTCCTTGTCAATGACATCCAGTTTGGTGGTGTCGCCGGTCCAGGCGCTGATATCGCCGCCGAAGGTCGCATTAACATCCGTAATGCTGCCAGCAGTAATCTC
>Ga0111219_1054_pt1 | contig 11306 bp, 9 predicted proteins | sample DeeMarSWOR152_54_FD_80368 | JGI IMG/M metagenome (GOLD analysis project Ga0111219, IMG submission 80368) | Planctomycetes bacterium DG_23
ACATAGGAAGGTCGCAAGTCGTGCGTCGTGAGACATAACTATGCGCTTTACCAAAATAATTGCCACCATAGGCCCTGCTTCTTGTTCTGAGGAAATTCTCTCAAGGCTTGTCAGCGCAGGGATGAATGTGGCACGCATAAATTTCGCCTACGGGAACCGAAAAGAACATAAAGCGACCCTCGACCGTCTGCGCAAGGTCTCAAAGGCGCTTGGTGCGCCGGTGGCCGTGCTCACCGACCTGGCCGGGCCTAAAATCCGTGTAGGCCCGCTCGAAGGCGGTGCCATAGAATTAAAAGAGAAAGAGACACTCAAGATTTCCAGGGATGGGAGGCTCGGCACTTCCGAAGAGATTAGCACCACCTATCCCGGCCTCATCAGCGATTTAAAGCGCGGCCAGACCATTCTTTTTGACGACGGCAGATTGGAAGCCAAAGTAACGAGAAAGACAAAGGAGCATCTCTTCGTTAGGGTCATCCGGGGAGGGGTGCTGGAAGAGCATAGAGGGGTAAATGTGCCGGGTGCGAAGTTGAGCATCCCCTCGGTCACCGAAAAGGACAGGAAAGACTTGAGATGGGCGGTCAAAGAGAAGGTAGAATATATAGGCGTATCATTTGTGAGAAGCCCGGAGGACATTCGCTTGGTGAAGCGGCTCATCCGCGCCCAGGGCTCGGGCGCAAAGGTGATTGCCAAGATAGAAAAACCCGAGGCGCTAAAGGAGTTGGAGGAAATCATTCGCCTCTCCAATGGCGTGATGGTGGCGCGGGGTGATTTGGGCGTGGAGATGGATGTTGAAGAGGTGCCCTTGGTGCAAAAGCGCATCCTGCGGCTTTGCTCCAGGCTGGACAAGCCTTCCATTGTGGCCACGCAAATGCTCCAATCTATGGTGGAAAATCCCCAGCCCACCCGGGCGGAGGTCTCGGATGTGGCCGGCGCAGTATTTGATAGTGCCGACGCTTTGATGCTTTCTGGCGAAACCGCGGTGGGCAAGTATCCGGTAAAGGCCGTCCAGACCGCAGCCAAGATAATTGCGAAGGCCGACCAGTACCAGCGGGAAATCGACGCCCGGCCCATTGAACTGGTCATCGACCCGGAGTATTTCGCCGCGGATGCTGTCTCCCACGGGGCCTATCAAATCGCCCATGATGCCGGGGCCCGTTTGGTGGTCATCTCCAGTCAATCCGGGGCTACTGCGCTTTTTTTCTCCAAGTATCGTCTTTATCTGCCTGCGATAGCCATAAGCGATGACCCCTATGCCGTGTCCCGCATGTCCCTTTACTGGGGCATAACCCCCATTTATCTCCGGGGAGCCAGAACCCCTGAAGAACTTCTGCACTCGGCGGAAAAGGTGGCCTCAGAATACGGCTGGATAAAAAAGGACGACTTAATAGTGCTGGTAGCCGGCACCCCTCTGGGTAAGGCCGGAACTACCAATACCATAAAACTTTGCCGCGCCAGGCTGGATTTTCAGAAACCCCGAAAGAAAACCCACGCACGGAAAAAAAGGAGGCGACGACAATGATAAAAAAAAGTTGGCTGCTTATTTTGCTCATTTCCTTCTGCGGCTGTGCCGTGTCCAAGCCTGGGGAAAATCCTTTGCGAGTTACGAGCGGGGATTATGACGCGGCCTGGCAGGCCACGATGACTGTTCTTGAGGAGCGTTTCGGGATAAAGGAGGCGGAAAAGGACGCCGGAACCATTGTAACCGAGTGGAAGCGTTCCGAACCCTTCCTGGACTGGACTCCCCGGCCGGCAGGGGAGGCTTTTGTCGAGACGCTAAATATCGTGCGCCGCAGGGCCACGGCAAAAATCACCCGGGAAAACGGCACAATTTCAATCGCCCTGAACATATTGCGCGAGCGCATCTCTGTAGGGGCCCCTCGCACCTCTGCCTCCGAAGGTTATAGCCTCTATAACCCTGCGGTAAGTGAACTTTCGCCTGAAGGGGAAGAAGGCGTGGTCTCGATAAGTTTGGGCCGCGACCAGCGCCTGGAGGGAAAGATTCTGGCCGAGATTAGGCAGGCTCAACCCTAATTTTCAAAGCATAGAATAAGGGTCTACATCTATAACCATCTGCACGCCACCTTGAAACCTTTTCATAGCGCCAAGGGTACGGGTTAATTTACTCAAAGAGGCATCATCTTTGGCCTTAATGATAATGTGATAACGGAATCTCCCGCGCAGTTGGGCTATGGGCGAAAGCGCCGGGCCCAGGACTTCTGCATCTACCTTGCTGGCCGTCCTCTTAAGCCAAACCACCGCCTCTTCGGCCCTTTGCTTCACTTCGAAATCTTTTCTTCCCTGGAAGAGCACTCTAATAAGGTGGCTATAGGGGGGATAGTCCAATTGGCGGCGGAATTGCAGTTCCTGTTCGGCAAACCCGGCGAAATTGTGTTTTGAGGCCGAAGCTACGCTGTAATGCTCCGGGCTAAAGGTCTGCACCACCACCAGACCGCCTTTGGGCCCCCTGCCCGTGCGCCCGGCCACTTGCGCCAGTAGTTCAAAGGTGCGTTCGCTGGCCCGAAAATCCGGCAAATTGAGGCTCACATCCGCGCCCACCACCCCCACCAGCGTCACATTGGGAAAATGTAGCCCCTTGGCAATCATCTGCGTCCCCACCAAAATCTCAGTCTCGCCCCGCTGGAAGGCCCCTAAAGCCTCCTCATATGAGGCCTGCCTTCTCATAGCATCGCTATCCATCCGCCGCACTCTGGCCTGGGGATGAAGGGCCTTAACCTCCTCTTCCACCTTCTCCGTGCCCAGGCCATAATAGTGAATGCCGGAATAGCCGCATTCCGGGCATTCCTGCGGGGCGGGAAGTGTGCGGTTGCAGTAGTGGCAAAGGACCTTTTCCCGGGCCTTATGATAGACCATAGATATATCGCATTTGGAGCACCTGAGCACCCAACCGCATCTTCGGCAGGAGATATAAGTGGCGAAACCCCGGCGGTTGAGAAAGAGGATAACCTGCTCGCCCTTTTTCAAGCGGTCAGCGATAAGTTGCTCCAGACGGCGGGAAAGCGAGTGAAAGCCCCGGCGTGCTCCGGTTTCGGTGGTCATATCCACTATCTCAACCTGCGGAAGCGGACGACCTTCGACCCTGCCCGGAAGAACCGCCAGGGAAAATTCCCCCGCTTTTGCCCGTGCATAACTTTCCAGACTCGGGGTGGCCGAACCAAGTATCACCGGAACCTGGCAAACCTTCGCCCGCGAAAGCGCCACCTCACGCGCATTATATCGCGGCGCCTTCTCCTGCTTGAAGGTGTTCTCGTGCTCTTCGTCTATCACAATGAGGCCCAGACGCCTCGTGGGAGCGAAAACTGCCGAGCGCGCCCCAATGACCACCTGCGCCTCGCCTCTTCTGATCTGGCGCCACTGCCGGTGTCTCTGGCCCGGAGTGAGATGGCTGTGAAGCACGGCCAATTTAGAGAAGCGTGCGCCGAAGCGCGCGATGGTCTGCGGGGTGAGCGAAATCTCCGGCACCAAGACTATGGCCTCTTTGCCCCTTCTCACTACTTCCTCAATGGCCCGAATATAAACTTCGGTTTTGCCGCTTCCGGTAACCCCATAGAGCAGAACCACGCCTCCGGTTTCCTTATCAATTTTTTCCTTCACCAGGGCTAAGGCCTTTTTCTGCTCCTGGGTGAGTTCAAATGTGGGTCGCTCCCGGGGGCCTTTGTATTCGTAGCCCAGGGCTTGAGTCTCCTCAATTCCAATAAGACCTTTTTGGGCCAGACTATTGACGACGCCTGCCGAGACGCCGGCCTCTTTTGCGAGTTCGGCAGCAAGCGACTCACCGCCTAAATCCAGAAGGGTAGCAAGGGCACGGCATTGAGCCGGGGCTTTTTTTTCTAATTCATCTACTCGCCCTGAGGCCTCTTCCGGTGATACGGCCAGTCTGGCCACGCGCACTTTCCTGGCGCTTCTTGCCTCCCTCACCCCTGCCGGAAGCGCCGCCTCCAGGGCCTCGCCCCAGCCGCAGACATAGTAATCGGCCATCCATCGGGTAACGGCGAAAATATCCTCATCTATGAGAGGCTCTTCATCCAGCACCTTTATGACTTCCTTGACCCTGGGCACGGCCGGCTCCTCACTCAGCCCCACGCAATAGCCTATTGCCGTCTCATTCCTGAAGGGAACCAGAAGCCGAAGGCCCGGCTGGATGCGGCCTCTTAAGGCCGGTGGAATGGCATAATCAAAGGCCCTGTCCACAGGGATGTTAAAGACAACCTGAGCAAACGAATGAGCCACTGCAAGCCTCTAAAATAGGGTTAAGACTGCTGGGCGTGTTTTTTTACCCGGGCATATTTGTCCAGAGCGAATTGCACCCAGCGAGCGATGGTCTCGTTGCGCACCCGCTGGTCGCTCCAGGTGCTTTCGGCGAGGTGCAGGAGTTCGGCCTCGCTCAAGGGCGCTCGGGCGAGTTCCTTGACTAACTCTTCCGGCGCGCCAGCCTCAATAACCGCTTTCCAGGCCGCTTTAAGTTCATCGTGGGTATCAATGACCATAGCGCCCAGAAAGTCGTTGAGTATGCCATAGCGCCGGGCGCCTTTCTCAGAGTCATAATCAAAGGCCTCGCCCCATTGGAAGGGATTGAGCTTTACCGAACTTTGGTCCTTATATTTTTCGTACATTGCCGGAAGCACAGGCATCCTCAGAAGTTCGAATTCCTGCGGCCCGCCGGGAGTGCCTTTGCGGAGCATCCACAGCCTCTGGGCTTCCTCTGAAAGCACAAAGCGCAGGAAATCCTTAGCCACCTCCGGATGCGGCGCCCCGCGCAGGATGCCGATGGAATCAGGATTTATCACTGTTAGTCTGCGGGGCAGCACATAGCCGATCTTTTCTTCTCCTGCTCGCTCGATTTCGCTCCAGGCATAAAAATCTATGGCCAGACCCACCGCGGCTTCACCCAGGGTCACATCCTTGGGCACATCGCTGGAACTGCGGGTGAAGGAGCGCACATTGCCCGACATCCGGGTGATAATATCAAAACCTTTTTCAAACCCATAGGCCTGCAGGATTATCTCATACATCATCCTGGCCGTGCCGGAACTCCTGGGGTCGCCGGAACCTACCCAGCCAAAATAGAGGGGGTCGGCCAAATCCTCCCAATCCTCAGGTACAGGCAAATTATTTTCCTGCAGAATAACCTTGTTATAGATGACGCCAAAGCCGGAAAGGGCCGCCCCATACCACCGATACTGCGGGTCGCGAAGCGTAATGCCGGAAAAAGTAGCCGGAAGTTCCTCCAGAACTTCATCCGGGATTTTATAAGCGAGAAGTAGCCCCAGCCGGCCCAGTTCCAGATAAATGTCCTTCCCCCCGCCGAAGAAAAGGTCGATATCAATACCTTCAGGTCTGCGGGAAAATTCCGATTTCACATATCTGAGGTCATCCGAGGTGCCCCCCTGGTCCAGCCATTCCACTTCCACCTCTACCCCTGCTTGTTCCCGGTACCACCTCTGGAAGGCCCGGGTGAATTCCTGCCTGATGCCTTCCCAGTGGGGGGAGATGATGATTAGTTTGTTTTCCACTGCTTTTGGAGCGGGGAGAGTCCCGGCAGGCTCTTTAGGCCTGAAACGCAAAGAGTAGAGCAAAACAAAAAGCACAAAGATAATCAGCAGAATAAAGATATATAGCCAGCGACGCAAAATTTCCTCCTCCCCGCCTCAGCGGGTTTCGCAACTTATTTGCTTTGGGCCTTAGCGAATTCTTCCAGGAGCCGCTGCTGCTGCGGCGTAAGTTTCTTGGGTATGTCCACGGATACCTTTACATAATGGTCGCCGCGCCTGCCACCTGGGGCCTTCACGCCTCTTCCCCGAAGGCGCAAGAGACTTCCCGGCTGTGTGCCCGGGGGCACCTTGAGGCTCACCTTGCCCTCTATGGTCTCCACCTCCACCGTGGAGCCAAGTGCCGCATCCCGAATACTCAGGCGTGCTTCGGAATAAATATCTCTGCCTCGCATCTGAAATTTAGGATGTCCTTTTATATCCAGAGTAAGATACAGGTCTCCCGCGGGCCCGCCATTTTGGCCCGGTGCTCCCTGGCCTTTGAGGCGCACCCTCATCCCGGAAGTGGCCCCGGCGGGAATATTCACCGAAATGCGGGATTTGTCTCGGGCGCGGCCGGTACCCGAACATTCCTTGCAGGGCTTCTCTATCACTTCCCCCTTACCCAGACACTGCGGGCAGGGCCGACTGAAGGCGAAAGGGCCCTGGGATATATGCACCGAGCCCCGGCCGCCGCAGGACGGGCAGGGCCGGCGGGAACTTCCCGGCTCGGCACCGGTACCCCTACAGCGAGAACAAACTGCTTCTTTGGGGATGGTTATGGTGGCTTTACCTCCGCGGATTGCGGTTTCAAAAGGCACCTCAAGCCGGAAATTCAAATCTTCGCCCTGCCGGGGTCGGGTCTCCCTCCTCATCCGGCTGCGCAAAAAATCGCCCCCGAAAAGGGAACTGAATAGGCCCCCCAGGTCGCCCAGGTCCTCATAGGTAAAAGTGGCCTCTTCCGCATAAGGCCCCCGGGCGGCTCTTCCCGTGCGGATGAATTCTCCAAATCCGGGAAAATCTCGGAAATCGCCATAGCCACCGAAGCGGAAGTTTCTGATGCTATCATACTGCGCGCGCTTTTTCCGGTCGCTCAAGACCTCGTGGGCCTCGGAGATTTCCTTGAACTTTTCCTCTGCGGCCTTATCGCCTTTATTCTTGTCCGGGTGATACTGCTTGGCCAGCCGGCGATAAGCGTGCTTTATCTCCTCTGCGGAGGCGTCTTTGGAAACCCCCAGAACCTCATAATAGTCTCGTTTGGCCATCTTCGCTCAATGTCCTACACACTCAACCTGCGACTTTTTATTTCTTTATTTTACCAATAAAACCAAGAGAAATCAATTTGAAAATATACCTCCTTTTAAGACCATTCGTGTCCGCAAACAATCCCAAAAACTTCTTGCAGAAACAGCCAAAATCGAGTAAAATGCAAAAAAGACACATACGAGTATTGGTGGTGGGCGTACGGCATCGGGCGAATTTTGTTTCTGAGGAGGTATAAGATGGCTGAAAAATCTGAGGCGGCAAAGGCGTTCACTCTTCCTTCACCGGACCTTTCGGATGTCCAATACGGCCCTTATGAGCGCAATGTGCTGGACCTCTGGAAGGCCAAATCAGATAAACCCACACCACTGGTAGTCTGCATTCACGGCGGCGGGTTCAAGGGAGGAAATAAGAACACTTATATGCAGGAGAAGGCAGCAATTCTGGTGAACCTTTGCCTGGAGGCCGGCATTTCGGTAGCGGCCATCAACTATCGCCTCTCCGGCCAGGCCAAAGCCCCGGCAGCCATGCTGGACGGCGCACGGGCGGTGCAGTTTTTGCGCTCCAAAGCCCAGGAATGGAATTTTGACCCCGAAAGATTTGCGGCAACCGGAGGTTCGGCTGGCGGGGGCATTTCCCTCTGGCTTGGGTTTCACGATGACCTGGCCGACCCCGAAGCGAGCGACCCGGTAAAGCGAGAGTCCACCCGCCTTTCCTGTATGGGAGTGGTCGCTACCCAAAGCTCATACGACCTGCTTTTCATAAGGGATATGTTCCCAGGAAATACGGCGTGGGAACATCCGGCGCTTCTGGAATTTTACGGGATTACGCGAGAGGAGATTGATTCGCCGCGGGCGCGCAAGTTATATCAGGAGGTCTCGGCGCTACCTCATCTCTCCGCGGATGACCCGCCGGTATTTATGTTTTATCCCCAGCCGAATGTGCCCCTGGCGCCTGACGCGGGACCCAATGTGGCCATTCACCATCCCAAATTCGGCTTCGTGCTCAAAGAAAAACTTGATGCGCTGGGAATTGAATGTATCGTGCGCTGCCAGGACGACTACGAAGGAGACGCAAGAGAACAATATTACCGCGAGATGTTGGAATTCTTTCAGCGCCACTTCGGGTGCGGGTAATTAGATAGTCAAAGGAGAGGTTGTCTTAAGGCAAATATTTCTATAAGCAATAGTTATAGCCATAAAAAGTGTGTATTGGAATCGCAGACTACACAGATGAGGAAAAAGGAGGTGTAGGATGAAGACGTTTGTTTACTCTTTGGCGTTTATAGGTGTCTTTCTGGCCCTTACGGCCACCGAAGAAGCCCGCATAAAGAAATTGGAAAGCGATGTAAAGGGCCTGCAAACGCAGGTGGGGCTACTGAGTGAAGGCCTGGCGGCATTGGAAAAGAAAGTGGCGGAAAGAGAGGCTGCCTATGAGTACCCGGAGAGGGACGAAAGAAGTATGAACCTCCTGTATCTCCGCTACAGAAACAGGATTGCCCTGGTGGAGGGAACATACATAAAGTCGAGTTCGCTTCCGCGCATAGTGCGCTGGACCGGAAAGTTAGATGAGGGGGATTTTGGCCGGGTAAAGGGTGTGATTCTGGAGATACTGGGGCCGGATGAGTTACTGGTTTCCATTATGGGCTATGGCCTGGTTGGTCCGAGAGAAAGAAGACCAACTTCGGAAGCCCGCATCGCCCGGGGCGAGCCTTCCCTTCCCGATAGTCAGACCATAATCATTAAGGGCATCTCCACCGAAGACCTGGAAAAGGGTGAGGAGATTATAGCGGAGGTCTGGGCAGCCGGGTCTCAACAATACGAACACGCAACCGGTGCCCTGGAGATAATAATCAGGTGTGTTCCTATCTTACGCTTGAAGGAGGAATTCAGAAAAGGCATCACCAAGGAAGATTTCATCGAGGCACTCGACCAGGGCCTCGTTCTGGACTGATTTTTGTGTCAAAAATGCGGCCTCTACCTCGCCCAGGTCTAAGACCTGAATAATCGCCTATCTTACTTACGGCTCGCTTTTCTTGAAATAACTCTTGACAGGCTGAATGGCCTTCCTAATATTATGGAGGGTTTGTGGTAGGTGTTTTCTGCGAAGATTGCAGCGGTAATAAGCCTCAAATCCGTATCTCATTATACTAATTTCCAAAAGAGTTGGGAAATTTTTTTCGAATTAATGCAAGGCCACGTACTGGCTTGAGTTGCGGTCAATAGAAGGAGGCATAAGATGTCTTTTTCGGAAAACTTAAGGATAGAGGACATAATCGGTCCTAAAACTATGCGCAATCTGAGAAAGTATATAGGTCCAGTGATAGGGATCATCTTCATTCTCATCTTCGCTCTGACTATTTTCTATTCGGTAGGAGCGGATGAGGTTGGGGTGATTCAGAGGTTCGGGAGGTACACAAGGACAACAGAACCTGGTCTCCACCTAAAACTCCCATTTGGGATAGAGAAGGCCACTAAGGTAAAGGTAAAGTATATCTTCAAGAATGAGTTTGGCTTTCGCACCCTTCGGCCAGGGATAAAGACCGTTCGTGCCCCGGAGAAGTACCTGGATGAATCGCTTATGCTCAGCGGCGACCTCAACTCGTTGGTTGTGGAATGGATAGTCCAGTTCAAGGTTAAGGACCCGGTGAAACTTCTGTTTAATATCAGGGATCCAAGCGCCACTGTAGGGGCTATCTCTGAGGCTGTGATGCGCCAGGTGGTGGGAGATCACTCAGTAAGCGAGGCGCTCACCACAAGGAGGGTGGAGGTGAACCTGGAGGTAGAGAAGAAGTTACAGGAGATCCTCGATTCATACAACAGCGGTATCCACATCGTCACGGTAAAACTCCAGGATGTGAACCCCCCGGATGAGGTAAAACCCGCATTCAACGATGTGAACGAGGCAAAGCAGGAGAGGGAGAGGATGATCAATGAGGCCTGGGAGGCATACAATAAAGTGATTCCTCGGGCCAAAGGCGAGGCAGAGAAGACGATAAGGAAGGCCGAAGGATACGCCTTAAATCGGGTAAATTCCGCCAGGGGGGATGCCCATAAGTTCCTGGCCATATGGGAAGAATATAAGGACGCCAAGGAGGTAACCCGCAGGAGGCTCTACCTGGAGACCTTAGCAGAGGTACTTCCCGAGGCTCGCAGAAAGTACATTTTGGACTCAAGCCAGCAAGGGATCCTCCCCTTGCTCAGGTTGGACGAGGAAGGGGGTGGAAAGTGATGAAAAGGTACGCTATCTCCATAGCCATTTTGGTCATATTGGGAATTGTGGTGCTCCGCGGCACAATCTACACAGTTGATGAGACCCAGCAAGTAGTCATAACCCAGTTCGGCCGGCCCGTGGGGGAGCCCATAAAGACCGCCGGGCTTTACTTCAAGCGCCCATTCATCCAGAAGGCCAACTATTTCGAGCGACGCATCCTTCAGTGGGACGGCAGCCCCAACCAGATACCTACCAAGGACAAAAGGTATATCTGGGTGGATACCACCGCCAGGTGGAGGATAACCGACTCCTTGAAATTTCTACAGTCTGTGGGGAATGAGACTGGGGCACACGCCAGGCTCGACGACATCATCGATTCTTCCACCAGGGACTCCATCACCAGTCACCTATTGATAGAGGTGTTGAGGAATACAAATCGCCTACTGGAAAGGGCAGAGGAGGCCGAAGAGGTGCTTGGGGCTGAAGAGGCGCTGGCAAGGATTGAGGTTGGACGTGAAAAACTGACCAGGGAAATTTTGAAGCAGGCCCAGGAGTTAGTCCCTCAATATGGGATTGAACTCATCGATGTGCGCATAAAGCGAATAAATTATGTGGAAGAGGTAAGGAAAAAGGTCTACCAGCGGATGATCTCGGAGAGAAACAGAGTGGCCGAGCAGTACCGCTCCGAGGGTCAGGGAAAGAAGGCCGAGATCGAAGGAGAGATGGAGAAGGAGTTAAAACGCATCACATCCGAGGCTTATCGCAAGGCCCAGGAGATAGAGGGAAAGGCAGATGCAGAGGCCATCAAGATATACGCCGAGGCCTACTCCAAAGACCCTGAGTTCTACTCCTTCGTGAGGACCCTGGAGACCTACAAAGAGACCATCGATGAGCGAAGCACCTTAATCCTTTCAACCGACAGTGATTACTTCGAATACTTAAAGAGCCTTTCTGAAGCCAAATAGATGAACTTGCTTGAGGGAGGAATTTAGAAAAGGCATCTCCAAGGAAGACTTCATCCAGGCCATTAACCAGGGGATTGTTTTGGATTGATTGGGGTATCCAAACTGAAAAGGCCATCCTGAATCTTTTTTGACACGGCCTGCCAAAGGCGGGACACGGCGCTCTGCGAGCGACACGGCTAAGACTCTATTATCTTTAGTCTTTTCGTGCGGCCAACACGGCCCATTCGGCACACTGCTAAACAATCCTCCAATATTTTTTGCCGTGTGTTTTTGCCCCGTACGGGGCAAAAAGTCGCCACCGCGACCAGGCCGCTACAGG
>Ga0111219_1059_pt1 | contig 11262 bp, 10 predicted proteins | sample DeeMarSWOR152_54_FD_80368 | JGI IMG/M metagenome (GOLD analysis project Ga0111219, IMG submission 80368) | Planctomycetes bacterium DG_23
AGCCCCTGGGAAAGAGGCAGTTCCGCCTCCACCAGGGAAGCGAGTTGCCGATTGAATAACACCAGGTCGTCCAGGGTGAGTTTGCCTTTGCGAAAAGCAGGTTTGGGTTCGGAACCCTCAGCGGAATTTGTCATTTCATCCCTCTCGGTTAAGCCAAAAGAGTGGGCGTCCGTCGGTCGCCCGTAGGGCTTTCGACGGGCGGCTGGCGCGGGTCTTGAGAGGTATCTTTACCCCGGGGTTTTTCTTTTTTTGGGCGGGGTTCAGGTCTCGCCGTGACGAAGAGCCCGCGCCAGGAGCCCGCCATCGTAAGGTCGGCTTCCAGAAATTTCTCCGCATCCAGAGCGGATAAGGCCTTTTGTGCAGGCTGGCGTGCTGTCGGTTGATAAGGTACTTTCCAGTAGCCAAAAAGCGCGGCTATTAAACAGACGAGAAGTGCTGCGGCTGCGGGCAAAGGCCGCTTGAATACCAGCCGCATCAGGCCCGCCACTTCTTCACGCCGCTGGCGCGGTGCGAGGCCGAATTCCCCAGAGATGGCCGGCCAGAGGTCTCTGGTTGGCTCTTGAGGCGAAAGCATCCCTAAAAGTTGGGATGTCTCTTCCAGAAGAGCCAATTCCTCCCGGCAGGTCTTACAAGCACCCAGATGTGCCTCTAAATCCTGCCGCTCCTCTTGCTCAAGTTCGTCGTCAAGATAAGCAGAAAGATTGATCAGGAAACGGTCGCATTCCATAACTATCTATCCCTCCTTATGAATTCATCATACTTTTTTTTGAAGGCCTTGCGGGCGCGGTAGAGCCTGCCGCGCACCTGAATCCGGGAAAGCCCGGTAACCTCGGCCACCTCTTTGTAGGTAAGGCCCTCCTGGGCCTTAAGGATGAGCACGGCGCGATGTTCCTCACTCAGGTGCAAGAGGGCCTGCTGCGCACGGGTCTTTTTTTCCTTTGCTTCCACGCTAAGCCCTTCTCTTTGGGCGGTAACTTCGGGAATTTGCTCCAGGGAAAGATGCCGCGCTCTCTCTCCAGGAGTCCCGGAGATAGGGCCCTTATGGGCCTGGGTCCTGGCCCTGTTTATGCAGAAATTGGTCACCACCCGATAAAGATAGGTGGAAATTTTGCTCTCTCCCCGAAACCCCTTAATCCCTGCCTGCCGGCCGTGCCTGCCGGCAGGCGGGCGGGCAAGGCTTTCAAAAAGATGCAAGAATACATCCTGGGTTATATCCTCGGCCAAATGATGGTCCGCGAAGAAACGATAGGCCACGCTGTAGACCTGCTGATGATAATGTTCGTAAAAGAAGCGAAAGGCGGCAGGTTCCCCCCTTTTCAGTCCCCTTATGAGGGCCCTCTCCTGGTCAGCCATCCGCACCATACGGGCGGCCCCTATGGGCCCTCGAAGGCCGGATGGCCCTTCCGCACCATACGGGCGGGTCGCCGTGGCGACCAAGCCGCCTGTCCGCCTTCGGCGGATATGGGCCGTCAGTTGCCAGACGGGCCCGGCTTTCTTTTGGCGGGCCATCGTGTCTTTCACATTATTTAGACAGAAAAATGCACGAAAAATCACGCCACTTTTCAAAAAAAATCACTAAAGCACGGAAATTCAACCATCATTCGTCACTTGTCACTCGTGGCCCGAGTGACGAATGACGAGGCGGCCTCGCTGTTTCGCTATCTGGCTGAATTGAGATTATTCCCTTGCCTTTGAACGGACCTTAAAGATATAATCAGAAAGTCGGCCGTCGAAAGTCGGCAAACCGCAGACGGCAGACCGCTGAACAGGTGATTAACTGTGATTAAATCACTCAAGGCGCGCAAGGTTACCGTTTATATGGCCTTACTCATAGGCCTTCACATCTATCTTAATTTTATTCTAATTCCTCCCGACCAATTGTTCAATGAGAACCCCATCTACCAGGACGATTACTGCGGGCATTTTTATCGGGCTTTGATTGCAAAAAAAATGCTTTGGGAAGAGGGAGCCGTTTGGGGATATGACCCTCACTTTATGGCCGGCTATCCGGTGGGCACGGTAACGGATGCGGACAATAAAAGCACGGGGCTGGTGGTGTGGGCGTTTTCATTTCTGGGGGAGGGGCGCGCCTTCAAATTCTATGTCTTCATAATTTATCTGGCCTTACCCATCTTTATATATCTTACCGCGCGGAATTTCGACCTGACCAATCCCGAGGCCGCCATCGCCTCCACTCTGGCTCTTTTCTTCTGGTATTTCTGCGACTGGGTTGACAGCCTCCCCATGTGGGGGGGCTTTAGTTTTGCCCTGATGAGTTATCTTTCGCTTTATAGTTTTTCCCTTTTCTATAAGTATTTGCAGACGGGGAAACTGGGCGATTTCGTAATCTTCAGTTTGGTTTCGGCCTGGACGGTTTGGACGCATGTGTTTGTGCTTTTTTGCCTTATTCTTCCTGTGGGCTTCACTTACTTGCTATCCATCAAAGAGCGGAAGCGCAAATTTCATCTTTTTATGTTTATCTGGGTGGTTTGGATTGGGTTAACCAATAGTCCCTGGGTACTGCCGCTCTGGAAATTTCTGCACTATAAAATTCCCACCAAGGAATTCTTCCCCTCTATGGGACTGGGGCATATCTATAGCAAACCGGTAGCAAATATTATGTTACCTTTTGCCTGGGGAGGGGTAGTCTTATGGGCGTTGGAAAAAAAGCACATCAAGGCCTTTTCTCTGCTCTTTGTTTGCCTTTTTTTAACGGTGGTAACCGCCTATGGCTCCCAACTGCCTGTTTTCCACGACCTGGAGCCTCTCAGGTTTTTTCTGCCGCTCGCCTTTTTCGCCTCCATCCCCGCGGCCAGGGGCATTGGTTTTGTTGTTCGGTTTCTCCAGCAAGGCGTTCTTAATCTGGCGAAATCTATGGGGCTCCTGAGGAAATTGGGCCAGTGGCCGTTCAAGATAATCTTTTTGCTGCTGGTGCTCCTGGTTTTATCGGTTCAGATGTTGAAAATCGCCGTCTGGGAACCGGGCGAGGATTGTCTATTTAGAGAACTGACGGCAAAAGGAGAACATCTTGAGGCAACTCTTCCTCCAGAGGCCTGGCAGATAATAGAATGGATAAGGAAAAACACCAGCCGCGAGGGCAGGATACTGATCGAAGATTCCAGCGAAGAAAGCGGGCACAAATATTTCGGCACTCAGATGCCGGCTCTTTTGCCCTGGTATACCAGAAGACAATTCATCGGCGGCCCGGTGCCCGATGTCTACATACTCCATCACTTCGCCGAATTCACCGGCGGGGTTTTGTTTAAAAAAGACCTCGGCCTCTATACCCCCTCCCTGCTCAGAGACTATTTTGATACCTATAACATAAGATGGATTATCGCCTGGTCAAATAAAGCCAAAAAGTCCTTTATCGAGTATCCCTACTACACAACCGTCTCAGAAACTATAGGTGACTTCTCACTTTATGAAGTGAATAGAAGACCCACCTTTTTCCTCAAAGGTGGTGGAAAGATAAAGGCCGATTATAATCAAATCTCTGTTACTGAAGCCTCGGCGGGAGAAGTGGTATTGAAATTCCATTGGCTTTCCACGCTCAAGACCAAACCACCTCTCAAGATAGAACGCTACCGCGTCCTGGACGACCCGGTCGGGTTTATCAAGGTCTATAACGGCGAAGTAAGAAACTTTGTAATCTATAATACCTATTAAAGTACTGCTGCAGAGCCTTGCAGCCCTACAGCCTTTCAGACGACTCGCAGTCGGTCCGTCAGCGGCAGGCCAGGATACCGCCTGGCTGATGGGCTCTCTCAAGGCAGGGATATTTGGTGGGGATTTCAAGCAAGAGGATGACTTCCCGGGAACGGATGCTGGCCGCCCTTGACTTCAAAGAGCCGGACTATATCCCCTGCTCCTTTATGATTTTCACCGCCCTTAAAGAGCGTTGCGCGGATGAATTTGAATTCGTGGAAAAAGAGCTGGAACTCGGCCTCGACGCTCACCTGAGTCTCGGCGACCTTCCCATTCGCTTTGCTCCAGAAGTCTCCATTCGGGAGTGGAAAGAGCATCCGCCCGGCAAAGAGCGTCCTATCCTGCACAAGGAATATGCTACGCCGGCCGGCAAACTCACGGCCATAACGAGACAAACGCAGGACTGGCCTTACCACGACCACATCCCGCTTTTTGACGACTATTTGGCCCCGCGGTCATTGAAATTTCTCATCACCGGACCCCAGGATTTACCCGCGCTTCGCTCGCTTCTGGCTGCTCCAGAAGACGAAGATATAAGAGATTTCCGGGAAGCGGCTCTCGGCGCGAAAAGGTTTGCCAGGGATAAGGGGCTTTTGCTTGCCGGCGGCTGGAGTTCCGGACCGAGGCCGGATGAGACTTCAATCATCGGCTCTGACCCGGGCACTATGGGTATTGATGCCCTGATGTGGCTCTCGGGCCCGGTAAACCCCCTTTACTGGGCCTACGACCAGCCGGATTTCCTGGAAGAACTCATTGACATAATTGCCCTCTGGAACCGCAGGAGAATGGAGGTCATTCTGGATGTGGGCGTAGATTTACTCATCAAGCGGGCCTGGTATGAGGGATGCGATTTCTGGTCGCCCGCGCTTTACCGCAAATTCATCGCCCCGGTGCTCAAAGAAGATATCAAACTCACCCACCAGGCCGGCGCCAGATTCGGTTATATCATCACCAGCGGCATAATGCCGCTTCTGGAGGACTTTCTGGAACTGGGCATTGATGTGATTATAGGCATTGACCCGGTGCAGGGAAAAGGGACGGACTTGCGCCTTCTGCAAGAGACCCTGGGCGGGAAGATTTGTCTCTGGGGAGGGGTGAACGGCTTCATCACCATTGAACGCGGGCGGCCGGAGGAAATAAAAAAGGCGGTCAAAGAGGCCATAGAGGCACTCGCCTCGGGTGGCGGCTTCATCCTTTCCCCGGTGGATAATGTGCGCGATACTTCAGATGGCACCTGGCAAAATGTGCTCACCTTCATAGATGCCTGGAAGGAATTTCGCAAGCCATAATTCGTCATCCGTCATCCGTCATCTATCCTTCCCCCCCGTAGTCGGGGTCGTCCCTGACCCCGACTCCATAAAGGCTGGCTCAGGGACGAGCCAGCCTACGCTGTTCTCCAGTGACGAGTTTCGAGTGACGCTTTTTCGTCACCCGTCTGCCGTCCGGCGTTTTTCGTCCGACGGCCGACTGCTGACCGCCGACTTCTCCAGATTGTACTTATCGAATGGCCAGTTGCGGGTGACGAGTTGCGAATGACGAATGACGAGTGACCAATGACAAACCTACACTTCCATCTCCGACTTGAGGCCCAGCAGGGACTTGTATTTCTTGCGGATGGGCTGGACTTCGTCCTTGAGGAATTTTTCCGTCTGCTCTTTGGCCCGGCCGGCAAATCTTTCAGGCTTTAAGATTTCGGGCAGTTTATCTTTTATGGCCGCGAAGGCCTGGTCCTCCCGAATGCGCTCCAGCAGGTCGTTTTCCGCGCCTTCCTCTTTTATCTTTTTTGCCGCAGCCAGGGAATGCTCACGAAGTCTGCCGTGCAAGTTCTGTCTATCGCCGCCGGCCTTCACCGCTTCCATAAGAATGACTTCTGTGGCCATAAAGGGAAGTTCGGCCTCAAGGTGCTTCTTTATGACCTCGGGATAGACCTTAATTCCCGAGACTATATTCAGGAAAATATCCAGGATGGCGTCGGTAGCCAGGAAGGCCTCCGGGATAACCAGCCGCTTATTTGCCGAGTCATCCAGCGTGCGTTCAAACCACTGCTCAGAGGCGGTGAATCCGGGGCTCTGGGCGAGCGTAATCACATATCTGGCCAGGGCGCATATCCGCTCCGACCTCATAGGGTTTCGCTTGTAGGCCATAGCCGAAGAGCCCACCTGGGTTTGCTCAAAGGGCTCCTCTGCCTCTTTGAGATGTTGGAGAAGCCGCATATCGGTGGCGAACTTCTTGGCGGACTGCGCGATGCTGGAAAGAAGGGCCAGGATCAAATGGTCGAGTTTTCTGGGATAGGTCTGGCCGGTCACGGGGAAGACCTCCTCAAAGCCCATCTTTCGAGCGACTGAAGCCTCCAGACGCTCCACCTTTGCGTGGTCTCCTTCAAACAGGGCTAAAAATGAGGCTTGTGTGCCGGTGGTGCCCTTGACCCCCCGAAAAGCCAATTTACTCAAGCGATGTTCAAGTTCCCCCAGGTCCATAAGCAAGTCCTGGAGCCAGAGCGTCGCTCGCTTTCCTACGGTGGTCGGCTGGGCCGGCTGAAAGTGAGTAAGGCCGAGCGTCACCAAATCCTTATATTTTTCCGCGAAGGCTGCAAGCCGGTCTATAACATTTACCAACTTTGCCTTCAAAATCTCCAGGCCATCACGCATCAGGATGAGGTCGGTATTATCCACCACAAAGGCCGAAGTGGCGCCCAGATGGATTATCCCTTTGGCCTTGGGGCACTGCTCGCCGAAGGCGGCGATATGGGCTACGACATCGTGGCGAAGTTCCTTCTCTTTCTTCTCGGCCAGTTCATAATTTATATCATCCTGGTGGGCCTTCATCTGGGCAATCTGTTCTTCAGTGATATCAAGGCCGAGTTCCCGTTCCGCCTCGGCCAAGGAAATCCAAAGCCTGCGCCAGAGGCGAAATCGCTTCTCGTCGCTGAAGTCATAGAGCATCTCCCGGGTGCCGTAGCGGGTGATTAAAGGATTTTGGAACACTCGCCGCTTATCTTCCATAGTGTAGTCCTTTTTTGAAAATTGGATTGGAGAAGCTCAAAATTTTCTATTTTATGATAAGCGAGATAAGTGAAACTGTCAAAGCATTTTTGTGCCTGGGAAGTGAGGAGCAAATCCGCCCAGGCAAATTGCCGTTGACAGAGGGCCGGCTAATGATTATAATTAAAAGCAAAGAAGTAGGTTGGCTTTCGCCAGCGCGCGTGGTGCTGCGGTTCGCTTATGACAGTCAACACGGTAAGGAGGAAAAAGATGCCCTGGCATATTCGCAAATCCTTGAAAGGCGGCTTTAACGAGATTGTGGGCGAGGATAATGAGGATATGGAGTTCCTGGAATTCGGCATCCTCAAACTCGCCCCGGAAGAGACCTTTGAATTTGAGACCGAGAAGAAGGAATGGGCCGGCGTTATCCTCAGCGGCAAATGCACCGTCTCCGGCGAGGATTTTCTCTGGGACAAAATCGGCGCCCGGCCCAATGTCTTCGCCGGTAAGGCCACCGGCTTCTACATCCCACCAAACCGTTCTGCTCGTCTTTCCGCCGATGAAGCGGTAGAGGTGGCCCTGGTTAAGGCCCCTTCAGACCTGGATGCCAAGGCCTGGCTCATTACCCCCGACGAGGTGCAAGTTAAAGTTGTAGGCGCGCACAACTGGAAACGCTATATCCATAGTATCTTGGATACGCGTACTGAGGCGGCCAGGTTGGTGGTGGGCGAGACCTTCAATCCCCCGGGCAACTGGTCCAGTTTCCCGCCCCATTGTCACGATAAACACCAGCCTCCGGAAGAGGTGGATATGGAGGAGATTTACCATTTCCGCCTTCTGCCTGCGCAGGGTTTTGGTATCCAGCGCATATATACCGACGACCGACGCATAGACCGGCTGTATGTGCTTCAGGACCAGGATACCGTGGTTATTCCAGAGGGCTATCATCCGGTGGCCGCAGCGGCTGGCTACCGGCTTTATTATCTCTGGATGATGGCCGGGACTTCCCGGGTCTTGACCCCTCGCGAAGACCCCAACCACGCCTGGGTCAGTAGCGCTGAGGCCATCGTCAAGGAATTGTAGGCTATCTGTATCTACGGTATCGTCGCCGAAGGTGCGGCGTTTGTCCGTGAAATCTGAGTCGTTCGCTTAATACGCCGTTATCTATCGGGCTCAGGGACGAGCCCGACTACGGGAATTGATAACTACGCCGTAGGCTGGGTCGTCCCTGACCCAGCCCTTCTGTTCGTACATATTAAAGCATGTGTATAAACGCGAAATCTGCGGCATTTGTCGGCGAAATGCGCAGCGTTCATCGGCGAAATCCGTGGTCATATTGAGGGAACTTTTTCAGGTCTTGTGCGTCTAATAAAGCGAGGAAAGGTCTTGACTGAGCAAGGCGCTGGGGATGTGGAACTGGTAAGGCGCTCTCAGAGAGGCGACCGGGAGGCCTTCGGCCTTCTGGTGCTTCGCTACCAGGACCGCATTTATAATACTACGATGCGCCTTCTCTCGGACCCGGATGATGCGGCCGAAGTGGCCCAGGAGGTCTTCTTACGGGCCTTTGCACATATTGGAGGATTTGAAGGCAAAAGCGCCTTTTCCACCTGGCTTTATCGCATCGCTATAAATTGTGCGCTTTCCCGACGAAGGAAAAGGCAAGTGGCCAAGGAAGTGGCTCTCAGTGATTTTGCCGGTGGTTCCGGCAATCCGCATTCGGATGAAACCTCTTCTCTGGAGGAGGCCGAAAGAAATCGCCTGATTGAAGAAGCCCTGGCCGCGCTTGCGCCGGACTTGAGGAGCGTGGTGGTGCTGAGAGATTTAGAAGGCCTGAATTATGAGGCCGTGGCCCGGGTGCTCAAGGTGAGCCAGGGTACGGTGAAATCGCGCCTTCATCGGGCCCGAAACACCTTAAGAAAAAAACTGAAAGGATTCGCTTAATGGAATGTGAGAAAATAAGAGAACTTCTCTCCGCTTATCTGGACGGAGAGGCAACGAAAAAAGAGCGCAAGTTGATTGAGGAGCACCTCGCCTCTTGCCGGCTGTGCGCAGAGGAACTTGAGGAACTTCGTCGGGTAGTGGGCCTCCTGCGCGCTCTTCCTAAGGAGATTGCGCCAGAAGGATTTGCCCAAAAGACTATGGCCCGGCTCCCGGCACTCGCCATCCCGGCCAAAGAGAGGCTGAGGAAGTTCCTGCTGCGGCCGAAGTGGGCCTTCGCCTCAGGGGCACTGGCCACCGCCGCCCTCATTTTTGTGGCCATCGGTATTTTCTATTCCTTCAGGCCGCCCAGAGAATCCTTTGAGGCCGTGACCAGTTTGCCAAAAGAAAGAGTGCCTTCTGCGACGGTCTCGGCTCCTGCGGCCCGGGACACTTATCTTGTCCGGGAGGCCGAACCTTCCCGCCCCGAGGTCAGGATGGCCCGCAGGGGGATGGGAAGAGTGACCGAGGAAGAAGTAGAGGCCCTCCCCATAGCTGAAACTGAAGTCGCTCGCAAACTTCCCACGGCCTCCGAGGCCATAGCCTTGGCCCAAACCTTCAAAGATGAGATATCGGCCGAAAGGAAGGTAATGGAAGAAGTTCCACGGGTCCCTCCGGAACGCTTTTCTCGCTGGCAGAAGGAGATAGCCGCTCGCCAGGAAAGAGAGTACCAGGAAAAATATAAGACCCAGATGGCCAGCAACTTAATCGCCAATTCATTTGTGCAGCAAAAAGGTATCGCCGGCCCCCAGGCGCAATATATTTATCTTGCCAGCCGCGACCTGGAAAAGGCCCGGAAGGAACTTGAGGATATACTGGCCTTTGCGGAAAAAAATGGCCGCCTGGCCCGAGAAGAAGCGGGGGCACTTCGCTTCAGGATGCGCGGCGGCCCAGTTCCCATCCGCACTGCCCCTGCGGAGATGAGAGCAAGAATTTCCCGCCCTGGGCCTTTGCCTCAGGGTCTTGTCTTTACCGTAGGCCTCACCGATGAGGAACTTGACCGCGTTCTGGAACAGGCCATCTGGGCCGACAACTTCATAACCACAGGGATAGAATGGCCCGCACGCCCGGCCGAGGCCCGCCGTGTAGGCGAGCGCATCACCTATGCTTACGATGAGGCTCCTGAGCGCGAATCCCTACGGGAAGAGATGGGACCGGAAAAGGCCGAGGAGGATGTGGACGCGGATGGCCACTTCTGGGCTGGACCAAAAAAGCCCCTCTCCCAGACCGTGCTCATTCTCCTGGAGGAGGAAAAATAGATGTCTCACCGCGTCTGGAAATTCGGTGATGACATAAACACCGACCAGATTATCCCCGGCCGTTACTTGAGTGCCTCCCGTGCCCAGGAACTGGCCCCTCATCTTATGGAGGATGTGGATGCGGATTTTATGCAGAAGGTAAAGCCCGGGGATGTGATAGTGGGGGGAAAGAATTTCGGCTGCGGCTCCTCCAGAGAGCACGCTCCTTTGGCTATAAAAGGGGCCGGGATTGCCTGCGTCATCGCCCCATCCTTTGCCCGCATATTTTATCGTAATGCCATAAATATCGGCCTTCCCATATTTGAAAGCCCCGAGGCCGCCCGGAAGATTTCCCAGGGCGACCTTCTCGCTATAGAGCCGGATAAAGGAATAATTAAAAACGAGACCACCGGCGAGGAATATTCTTTCCAGCCCTTCCCGCAGCAGATGCAAGAAATCATTGATGCCGGCGGGCTGATAAATTTCGTCAAGGCCAAAATGGACCGCAGAACTCAATCGGCGTAGTCCCCATGCACAGAGGGGCTGGGTCGGGGACGACCCAGCCTACGGCGTAGTTAAGTGGGTCGCTCATTGCCGTAGTCGGGCTCGTCCCTGAGCCCGACAGAGAACGGCGTAGTTAAGTGGGCCACTCAGTTTTCAGGGACAAATGCACCGCCAAAGGCGACGATTACGCAGATGAAATGAAGCCCGCCGGAGGCGGGCCCATACGGGGTCTGCACGGACGATTACGCAGATGAAAATGGCCGCTAAAATTCCTTAAGCCTCCTTCCCCAAATTTTCCCTTGAATCTTGAAAAGAAGGTATTATAATTTGGATTTTTCATCAGAAGTCCGGGCTTAGACTTACAGTTGAAAGGAGGAATTTCTCTTGTATCGCATTGCGGTAATACCGGGAGACGGCATCGGTCCTGAGGTAACGCGGGAGGCGCTCAAAGTCCTTGAGGCAGTGGCCAAACGCTTCGGCATCGAATACCAGACAAAAGAATATGATTACGGGGCCAAAAGGTATCTGAAGACTGGGGAAGTTTTGCCCGAAGGGGCCGGAAGTTTTGCCCGAAGGGGCCACCGAAGAGCTTAAATCTTTTGATGCCCTTCTTCTGGGAGCCCTGGGCCACCCGGATGTCCAACCGGGCATTTTGGAGCGCGGCATAATCCTCTACCTTCGCTTCGCCCTTGACCAATATATAAATTTGCGGCCGGTGAAACTTTTTCCCGGTGTGGACTGCCCCCTCAAGGATAAAGGCCCGGAGGATATAGATTTCGTGGTGGTGAGGGAAAATACCGAAGGGTTCTATTCAGGCGTGGGGGGATTTTTCAAAAAAGACACGCCGGATGAAG
>Ga0111219_1056_pt1 | contig 11226 bp, 8 predicted proteins | sample DeeMarSWOR152_54_FD_80368 | JGI IMG/M metagenome (GOLD analysis project Ga0111219, IMG submission 80368) | Planctomycetes bacterium DG_23
CTGAACCCCCACTCGTCCCTCTGACCGTTGGTAAGTAATTCAGGTGTCCTCCTTGAAACGATGAGTTGGTAGTGATATCGTCCACAAAAACGCATAACCCCAGTGCCTCCCATATTGTATTTACCTTGGACGAAAGTTATATCTATCTTATTTTCTCTATGCAAAGATAGAAAAGTATCTGGGAAATCTCTGGGGAGTTGACCTTCACCGTTGTCCACGATAATAATATTTGGCTGCTCTTTCGACCCCTCAGCAATAATCCTAATATTATTGGAGAGTTCTCTTCGCCGTTTCTGACCAACTTCTGAAAAATCGCCCTTTTTTATACCAAAAAAGACTTCAACAGCCTGTTGCATAGTTTTTGGGGCCTGAGTGCTCTTAGGGTCAATGTGCTTAAGTTTACATTCTTTAAGCAAAATGGCATCGATTGAATTGATGGGCTTTTCTATGAGTGCAGCAACTTGGTTTTGTTGCTGGTTGTGAAATGTGTTAAAATTTGCCGAATAGCCGCCGTACGGACGCCAGTTTCTGAAAAGGCCATTGTTTTCAATGAGTTCCTTAACTTCATCTTCCGCGGCGGCGGTGGTTAGCTTAAAGAGAATTTTCTTCCAAGGGTTCTTCATGGTGGCACCCCTTACAGTCTAAAATTTTCGTTTTTGGGAAAATGGAACTTGGCCCTTATTTCTTTGACCTGCCGTTCAATAGTAGAAAAGACCTTCTCGACCTCCGCTTGTGTATAACTATAAATCTGCCTGTTTGCGCAATTTCCCAGTATCCTGAGCCTCCTGAGCACGGCATTAGTCCTCATCGTAGCTAACCTCTTAAATCGTTCTTGAGAAGTTTCGACCCTTTTACTCATAACAATTTCCTCCTTAAAAATAAATAGCGTATTTTACGTAGTTTTTTACCAGTTAATATGTTAATCGCATCTTACATAGTATGTCAAGCATATTTTTCAAAAAATTCCATTTTTTTCAGGATTTTTTTGAAGGCTCTTATAGGAGATTTGAGGTCTCAGTTTTTGCCAAATTTACCTTAATGTATATTTCAACCTTTTGTTTTTTACTTGACTTGCACCTATTCAGCCTTATATTTTGTCCTTATGCGAAAGTCGGCGAATGAGGAGCGGAAAGGCTGTATCGCTGAAAGGCTTAATGGCTTTTTTGAGGGAGGTGAGAGATGAAACTTGGGGTATTTACCGCGCTTTTTGGCGGGAGGCGTCTTTCGGATGCGCTGGATTATATCGTGGAATCGGGCCTGGAGGCAGTGGAGATTGGCACGGGAAATTATCCCGGAAATCCTCACTGTCCGTTGGGCGAACTCCTCTCCAGCAAGAAAAAGCGCGACGAGTGGAAGGCAAAGATAACCGACCGGGGCCTGGAGATTAGCGCCTTATCCTGCCACGGCAATCCTATTCATCCCAATAAAAAAATTGCCGCCGCGCACGATAAGGTCTTCCGGGATACCATTCGCCTCGCCCGCCAGTTGGGCATTGAAGTGGTGGTAAATTTTTCCGGCTGTCCTGGAGACAAAGACGGCGCCAAATATCCCAACTGGGTGGTTTGCCCCTGGCCGCCTCATTTCACCGAAATGGTGAACTGGCAGTGGGAGAAGAAGGTCATTCCCTATTGGAAGGCCGCGGCGAGACTGGCCAAAAATAACGGTATAAAGGTAGGTCTGGAGATGCATCCGGGATTTGTGGTTTATTCGCCGGAGACGATGATGCGCCTGCGCGATGCCGTAGGCAAGAATATCGGTGCCAATTTTGACCCCTCGCATCTTTTCTGGCAGGGGATTGACCCTATAGCCAGTCTTCGCTGTCTGGGTGATGCCATCTTCCATATCCACGCCAAGGACTGCGCCATCTATCCGCCGGTGAAACTCACCGGCGTCCTGGACACCAAGCCCTACGCCCACGAGATACACCGCGCCTGGATATTCCGCACCGTGGGCTATGGACACGGCTACGATTTCTGGAAGGATTTTGTGAGCACCCTGCGCCTCATCGGCTACGACGGCGCTATCTCCATAGAGCACGAGGATAGCCTGATGAGTGTGAACGAAGGCTTCCAGAAGGCCGTGGCATTCTTGAAGGATGTGCTTTTGACGGAAAAGCCCGGCGAGATGTGGTGGGCATAATTAGGTCTGCAGTCTGCCGTCGGCGGTTGGCCGCGTACCGGAAAAACAAACACGAGAGGGGATTGATGGGTTCCATACTGATGGCCCTGGGGGCGTTTCTGGCATTTTTTATAGCCTATAATACCTATGGGCGGTTTCTGGCTCGCAGGATATATCGTCTCAAGAAAGATAATCCCACGCCGGCACACAGCCAGCGCGATGACATGGACTATGTGCCCACCAGACGCGAAGTCCTCTTCGGCCATCATTACACCTCCATCGCGGGCACCGGGCCTATAGTGGGCCCGGCGTTGGCGGTAATCTGGGGGTGGCTGCCGGCATTTTTGTGGGTGGTCTTCGGTTCCATATTCCTGGGTGCGGTGAAGGATTTTGGTTCGTTAGTGGTGAGCACGCGCAGCCGCGGCCGCTCTATCGGCGATATCGCCTCGGACTTGATTAATCCCCGGGTGCGCACGTTATTTCTCCTTATCGTCTTTTTCGCCCTGTGGATAGTCATCGCCATCTTCGGGTGGGTGATTGGCTCGGTCTTTCAAATGTATCCTGAGAGCGTCTTTCCCGTGTGGATGGAGGTGCCCATTGCCTTGTGGCTGGGGCATATGGTCTATCGCCGGGGGAAATCACCGCTTCGTCTGGGGCTTATTGCCGTGGGCCTTATGTATGTGACGGTGGTTATCGGGACCTGGTTTCGCATTGATGTCTCTGGCATCTTTGGTGGATATACGCTCACTTTCTGGATTGTGGCGTTTTTGATATATGCGTATATCGCCTCCACCCTGCCGGTGTGGCGGCTTTTGCAGCCGCGGGATTACATAAACGGGCATGAACTTTTCATCGCTCTGGGCCTTCTTGTCCTGGGGGTCTTGGTGGCGCATCCGAAAGTGGTGGCTCCGATGGTGGACCTTCACCCTCAAGGCGCACCGCCCATCATCCCTATGATGTTTGTGGTAGTGGCCTGCGGGGCCATCTCCGGATTTCATTCTCTTGTGGGTTCCGGCACTTCATCCAAACAACTGGATCGGGAAACCGATGCCCAGCTGATAGGCTATGGCTCGATGCTCTTAGAAGGGGTTCTGGCCGTTTTGGTGCTGGTAGCGGTGGCTGCAGGACTCGGGGCAGCGGAGTGGCCTTCCCGCTATGCCTCCTGGGCCACAGCCCAGGGGCTGGGGGCAAAGGTCGCGGCCTTCGTGGATGGCTCGGCTAATATGATTGGGGCTTTAGGCATTCCCAGACCTATTGCGCTGACAATTATGGGCGTATTCGTGGCCTCATTCGCCTCGACTACTCTGGACACGGCCACCAGGATTCAGCGCTATGTGGTTACCGAACTTGCTTCGGCATATAAGGTTAAGGTTCTCACCCGCCGTCATCCGGCAACTATGGTGGCGGTGGGAACTGCTGCCGGGTTGGCGCTCTGGCAATTATTTCGGGGCGGTGGCGGTGGCGGCGGGGCTATTATCCTTTGGCCTTTATTTGGCACGGTAAATCAACTCCTGGCGGGCCTGGCGCTTCTCATCATTTCCCTCTACCTTTTCAAAAGGAAGACGCCGGTGCGCTACACCGCCATACCTATGGCCTTTATGCTCTTCATCACCGGGTGGGCGATGATTCATAATCTCGTGGGTTTCCAGGCCCAAAGAAACTGGCTTCTCTTGGTGATGGGTGGGGTAATCTTCATCCTGGAGATTTGGTTGGTTCTGGAGGCATATTTCGTATTCAGGAGAAAAAGGCCTGTAGAAGAAGAGGCTCGTCAGGTCTGAAAAAGAAAATAAAGTAGCGCCCCGCCCAGGAGGAAAAACACCACCGCCAGGGCAATCTTACCCTTCAGGATATGCTTTTGGGTAAAGGCGGCCAGCCTCTCTGAACCTACCCCGGCGTAAATCAGCCCGAATACGGTAACCAAAGGCACGATGAAAGCCAGATTATATAGCAGAAGCAATTTATATGCTGCTGCACGGAAAGGTCCGGATACGCTGGCGACGAAAACGATGGTGGGCAGATAAACCTGCCCCGTGCATACGGCTTCAAGCAAGGATACCAAAAAGCCCAACCCCAGAGCCCCCAGGGCGATATTTCCCGAACGGCTCTTTTTGGCCACGGTAACCTGTATCTTGCTCTTAAGTCTCCTGGGGAGCCTGAGAAGCACTTCCTGGCTTTCGCCCTTTCTGCCGGCGAAAAAGTCCCTGAGTGAAATGACCCCGAAAAGAAGGCAAAGCCCGCCGCCGGCTGCCAGGACCACTTCCTTAATCCACTGCAAGAATTTCAAAGAACGCAGGAAAATCAAAACCCCCACACCGAGAAGAAAGTAGGTGATAAAGATGGCGATGGCGAAGAATGCCCCGGCCACCAGCACTTCTGTTTTATCTCTTCCAATAGCCGTGAGATAGACCACCATAAAGATGATGGTGGCAAAGGCGCAAGGGTTTATTCCGTCGGCCAGCCCGCCCATAAGCACACCCAAAGTCCCCAGGGCCTGAAAGCGGTCGATGATGTTCTTTTCACCCCGTCTCAAATACCTTTCCGCCTCCTCTAATCTCGACTTCGCCCCGGTTAGCGAATATTCTTTGACTGCCTTTTCCACCTCTTCTGGATGCATATCGTGGATGAAGTATCTCTCGCCCATAAAAATGGCGGGGACATCCAACCTTTTCTTCTCAGGCACTTCAAGCAAAAGTGTGTAGGCCTCATAGAGGAGATGCCCGCGTCTGGAGGAAGAATCAAATCTTTCTACCTTAAGATTTGGGTATTCTTTTTCCAGGCCTTGTAACATCCTCTCCACCCGCAGGCAGCGCGCGCAGACGGGCCGGTAGAAATAGGTCAGGTGAACAGTCTCGGCCTTGGGCGGTGCCTCTGGAGGCATTTGCAAAAGAAGAACCGCCAATAGCAGTGTGAGAAAACAGCGCATCTTTTTTTCCTGAACCAAAGACTTGATAGATAAACTCTTCCAATAATTATACCAAATTCTGGCTGGATGTAAAGAGAGAAGTGTAGCGGCCTCACTCCTGTGAGGCCGAAATTTCTAATCCGTCGCCACAGGATTGGCGACGCTACAGGCTTCCTTTTGAGAGACCGGCTCCCGATGGGCCGGCTGCCGACGGGCTGCTGGCGAGGCCGTCAGTGGCCGGCCAGGCCGCCGCCTGGCAAGGAGGTGGCAAAAGATTCCACCTCACCCAGAACCCGCAGGAAGTTTCCCCCGAGAATCTTTTCTATATCATCCTCCGAATAACCGCGGCGGATAAGTTCCACAGTGAACCCGGGCATCTCAGATACATCTTTCATTATTTCGTCTCGGCCCGAGATGCCGTCAAAATCGCTTCCTATGCCTACATATTCCGGCCCCACCAGGTCGGTTATATGGTCCAGATGGTCGAGCAGGCGAGAGAGGTTCGGTTCTTTTTCATCAACAAAGGGTGGATGAAAAACCACGCCTATTAAACCTCTCTTTTCCGCCAGGGCCTTAATCTGGTCATCTCTGAGATTGCGTGGATGGTCGCATAAGGCCCGAGAGTTCGCGTGGGAATCAATGAAAGGCACCCGGCTTATCTCAAGCACATCCCAGAAGCCTTCTTCGTTGAGATGCGCCACATCCACCACCATTCCCAGACGGTTCATCTCCTTGACGACTTCCACGCCAAAATCGGTGAGCCCGCCGCCCGAGCGGTCGTAGCAGCCTCTGCCCGTCCATTCGTTTTCTCCTAAGGCCACGGAGCGAACGCCCAAGCGATAAAGCATCCGAAGTGTGGAAAGGTCCGCCCTATAAGGCAGGCCGTTTTCACAGATGAGGAATGCGCCCACTTTTTCTTCTTTTTTGGCCTTTAAGATTTCGTTTCTATCCAGACAGAGGGTAAAATTTTCCGCATTTTGCGCGGACTCGGTATAGACTCTGTCCAGTGCTTTAAGCGTCCAGGCTAAGCCGGCGCCATTATTATCCCTATTGCTTACGGTAAAAAATACCAAATCCACGCCGCCGGCCATAAGGCGCGAGAGGTCCATCTGATGGCGGGGCTCGCTTGGCGCGAACTTACGCTCCGGATGGCGGGTAAGGAGCATAAAGGTATCAGAGTGCATATCGACAACCAGTAAGTCTCGATGAAGTTCAAGAGCCCTTTCTTCATCTATTTCTTTAAGTTTATTCAAGTGCTTTCCTTTCAGTTGGCTATTGGACATGCTTTTTGGCTGTATGCTCAAAAATTAAATCAGTTGCCGGAGAAAGTCAATACCTAAAATGTCCGCCGTCTGAATGTGGGATGTCTGAAGTTCTTTGAGAAATTTCTGGCAATTGAAAGTAGGTTGGGGTATTATCTGCGAGTCAGTTAATCTGAGAAGCTACGCACGGGGTCGATTTCTTATGTGTCCGGAAGATAAAGAGCCTGACTGGGTTATAAAGGATAAGAAAAGTTGGCCGCCCCTCTGGCAGGCCTCACAGGAATTGCCAGTGGTAAAGGGTGAAGCCGAGGTAGTGCCCAAGGAGGCCATAGCCGGTCGGCTGGCCACGCTTCGACTCACCGTCATTCCGGCGGAACCTATAGCCAGGGGTGGGCGGATATTGGTTAATTTGCCTCGGGGCTTAGGGGGGCGGGCAAATTTTTTCCTTCCTCTGGGTTTTGTTCCTGTTGAAGAACATCCGGGTTATGGGGCAGCAGTTTCGGTTCAATCCTCCAATGCCCAAGTGAGACTTCTCCTTCATATTATGTGTGATATATCCTTTGCCGGCACCTGGGCCATCCTGGAGGCTATGGTAAGTGAAGGAAAGCTTGAGCCGTCAGATGAAGTGACCTTCGTCATCGGCGACCCCCGGGGCGCCCTGGTTCGCCTTCCCGAGCATAGCCAGAGAGGTTTATTTCAGATCCTTATAGATGCAAAAGGAGATGGCCAGTTTCGCCGTTTAGAGGTTATCCCGGCGATAGACATAAAAGGGGACTTTCCGGAGCGCTTTTTGCTCTTCGCTCCGAAAGCGCTCAAGACGGATGAGCCCTTCTCCCTCTCCATAGTTGCCGCCGATAAAGTCAATTTCAATCCTTCCTCTTTATACCAGGGTGAGGCCGCACTGACTGCAACTGACCCCAAAGCCCTTCTCCCTGAAGAGATTATTTTCAAGAAGAGCGATGCAGGATTCAAAAGGGCCGAAGGCCTTGAGTTTAAGACCAAAGGTGTGCACAGAATTACCGCCCTTGACGCGGGCAGTGGAATCATAGGGAGAAGCGGACCCGTATGTGTGGACTGGCTTTCTACTGAAAAAAGGATTTATTTTGGCGAGATACATCCGCATACTTACCTTTCCGATGGCTCCGGCACACCGGAAGAGGCGCTCAGATGGGCCAGAGACGCCCGGGGGTTGGATTTTTCCGCCCTGGCCGACCACTGGAGAAAAAGTCTGGCCCAGAACCCCAAGACAAAAGAGGAATATCTGAAGACCATAAATGCTTTCAATGAGCCCGGGCGTTTTGTGACCCTGGTGGGTTACGAATGGACTACCTGGTCGAGCCATGGGGATAAATGCGTCTATTTTCGGGGGCCGGATGGACCCTTCTTAGCGCCGGATGACCCGGAAACCGACGACCCGCAGAAGTTGTGGAAGGCCCTGAAAGGTGTAGCAGCGTTAACCATACCGCATCATCCTATGGCAGGCGGCAGGACGGATTGGGGCTATAAGAATGATGAGTTCGAGCGTTTGGTGGAGATTTTCTCCTGGTGGGGATGTGCGGAGGAAGGCTCCGAGTTCTCGGTGCAGGCGGCTTTAGCCCAGGGCCATAAGTTAGGCTTTATAGGTGGGACGGATAATCACTTCGGCCAACCTGGCACGGGTAGGACAGGTGCGGAAGATGGAGCGGGTCTGGCGGCCGTTTTTGCTCAGGAACTTACCCGGGAGGCCATCTTTGATGCGCTTTGGGCCAGACACTGTTACGCCACCACTGGTGCCCGCATGGTGCTGGAATTTTTCGTTAATGGAAAGATGATGGGGGAGGAGATAGAAGTCCCTTCCGGCGGCCGTTCGGAAATCACCGCCAGAGCAGCAGGAACTCGGGAAATTGAAAATTTGGAACTCATTAAGAATAATGAAGTTATCGCTTCAAAGAAAGGCGATGGTTCGGTAATTGAATTTAGATACGAAGATAAGATGAGCAGACCCGGAGATTATTATTACTTTCGGGTTCTGCAGATTGACGGCCAGCGGGCTTGGTCATCGCCTGTATGGTTGTTGTAGAGTACGCCTTATTCCGCATGCAGCCAGAGGTTGAGGATAGGGTCTCTGGCGTCGGCCACGATGTGATGCTCCTCACCCGCTTCTATGACGGCAATTTCGCCCATTTCAAAAGGATGGGGCTTTCCGTTAATGAGAAGGGTGGCCTTGCCCTGCAAATTGATAAATACCTCATCATCTTCGTGGGTATGGGTCTCGCCGGCGTGGCTTTCCTCATTTGGCTTGAAAAAATGTAACCCACCACGACCGAAGCGTTTTCCCTCAAATATGAGGCCGCTCAAAAAATGCCCCTGGCCGGATTTTAGTTCAAACAGGCTATATTTTTTCAAATTTCCGCTCCTTTCTTGAAATGCGGCCCCATTACCTGAGTCATACTAACCGTGTTTTTTAGCATAATGCGATTGGCACATTTTGTCAAGGCCGAATAGGCTGGCAAGATAGGTGATAAAAAAATTCTTGATTTGAAGGCTTGGGGCAGGTATTTTGCATATTTCGGGCGGGTAGCGCTAAAGCGAGGCAGCCCGCAATCGGCCGCAATTTGAGGAGGCTGAAAGATTTTTTCCAGGAAGAGACTCAGAAGATATTTCAGCAAGAGACTCTATATCCGGGCGCCGGCGGTAGGTATTATCTTCCTACTTTTCTTGGGCGCTCTCATCTCTCATTACACCCCGGTAGGTGTAGACAGCAGAAATTATGAGGAAATAAAGAACATTGCCTCGCTGGAACTGGGCGAAGAATTTACCTTCGCCGTTTTCGGCGATAATCAAGGCAGCCGCGGAACCTTCAACGAACTTTTGCGCCGCGTGGATGCGGACCCGGAGATACAGTTTGCCATAAATTGCGGAGACCTGGTTCCTGAAGGGGACAAAGAGAAATACCGCTATTTTCTGGGGCAGATAGAAGGATTCGGCAAGCCCTTACTTACAACGGTTGGTAATCACGACATCAAGGATAAAGGCCGCGCCCTCTACTACGACATCTTCGGCGATTTTTATTATTCCTTTGTCATAGGCAATACTTACTTCATCATCCTGGATAATGCCAACGAAGTCCGTTTCAGCCAGCCACAAAAGGACTGGCTGGTGAAAGAGTTGGAAAGGGCGAAGGGCTATGAGCACAAATTCATCTTTATGCATGTTCCCCTTTATGACCCGCGCACCGATGAGGCAGATGACGGTGGTCGGATTAAGGTTTACCGTAAGGCTATGCGGCACGCCCTGGAGGATGATACCGAGGCTCGCTGGGCGGCGGAACTTTTCGCCGAATATAATGTGACCCATATATTCTGTGGCCATATCCACGCTTACTACACGGGCAAGTGGTGGGGCGTTCCCTACACCATATCCGGCGGTGCCGGAGGCCGCTTGCTCCTGAAGAACCCTGAGCACGATTTTTTCCATTATCTCAAGGTAAAGGTCGCCCCAAATGGCTTGGATATAGAAGTGCAGGAACTACCCTCGCCCAGATTTGCCTACTGGGCGCGCCTCATACACACCGGCTACTTATACGGCCGTTCCTTCGTGTCCATACACACCTATGCAGTTGCCTCCACCATAATCATCATCGTGTTGGTGATGGAATTTTATTCGGCTCGTCTGAGGGCCTTCTTCGGGCGAAATACGGGCAGGCTCTTCCGGGCATTTGGGCGGCTTTTCTTGCGGAAGCGCCTCACGGCCGAGAGGTTCTCGTCAACAACAGATGTTCATAGCAAGGAGACGAAAAGTGTCTAAAGATGCCCGGCCCAACATAATCCTTCTGGTTATGGACACGCAGCGAGCCAAGGATATGTCCTGTTACGGCTATGAGAAAAAGACCACGCCTCATATTGACAAACTCGCCGAGGAAGGGACGCTTTTCGTCAACAACATCTCGCCGGGCGTGTGGTCTTTACCCTCATACGCCTCCATAATGACCGGAAAATATCCCTCCTCTCACGGCGCAGATATGCAGCACGAATATCTGGAAAGTAGTTTCCTTAGACTGCCGGAAGTGCTGCGTGAGTTGGGCTATACCACGGCCGGCCTTTCATTTAACGGCTGGTGCTCTATAGCCTCAGGTCTGCAGCGCGGATTTGCCGAGTGGCGTGACTCCCAGGAACTTAGTCGGGCAAAAAGCGACCCGCGCGTTAGTGAGCAACTGAAAGAGCGCGACGAAGAGTTTGACCGGGGCTCTTTAGCCCTGGTGATTCAACTCATTGATTGGCTGCAAGAGCACCAGGACAAAGAAGAACCCTTTTTCCTTTACGCTAATTTCACCGAACCGCACGCGGCCTATCGTCCGCCCCAGCCTTTTCGCAAGAGATTTTTGCCCCCGGAGGTAACGGATGATGAGGCCGCAGCCATATCCCAGGACGGCTATGTGGAACTTGCCGGAAAGATTAAAAGAAGCGCGCGCGAATGGCAGATTTTGCGTGCTCTTTATAATGGAGAGACCGCGGTCCTGGATGCTCGCCTGGGCATATTTTTCGATTATCTTACTGAGGCAGGACTGGTGGATAACACCATCCTCATCCTCACCGGCGACCACGGAGATGAAATCGGCGAACATCCGCCCTTTATGCATCATGTCTTGACTATCTACGACTCAGTAATACGGGTTCCGTTAATCGTGCGCTATCCATCCCTTTTTCCCCGGGGCAAAAGAGTAGAATATGTCACCCAGACCCTGGATATCTTCCCCACACTTATGGAAATGCTCAAAGTGGAAGATGAGAAAGTCCTGGGTGAAATCCAGGGCAAAAGTCTCTTGGGGGCAGTTTCGGGAAAAGAGCCGCGGGAATTTGCGGTCACCGACTATTCCAAGCCCCTGCAGACCTTTGAGCGCCTCTGGCGGCGCTATCCGTATTTTGACCTGCGGCCTCTTAACCGCTCGATGAGGGCCATAAGCAC
>Ga0111219_1057_pt1 | contig 11138 bp, 9 predicted proteins | sample DeeMarSWOR152_54_FD_80368 | JGI IMG/M metagenome (GOLD analysis project Ga0111219, IMG submission 80368) | Planctomycetes bacterium DG_23
GAGGTTCGTTTGCCTATTAGGGCCTAAGACTAATCCTCCACTTTGAGTTGGGCATCCTGCATTTGGCGCAATTTGTATACGAACTTGCTGGAATGGGGCGTGAAGTTTTCTTCGGTTAACATTTCACCCTTGGCGATATCCTTTACGGCCTTACCATCGGGTGCAATACCCAGAGGAATAGCCTTAAATGCACGGGCCTCCTGATAAATATAGATACGGCCCAAAATGTCGGCACTGCCAATTTCCCCAACCTTTTCACCGGCCTTCAGGTTGCGCTTGGCGATGGTCACCACTTCAGAAACCATTCGCCTGGACAGGATAGTGCTTTTGTGATTGATGACCGCTTCAGCGATTGATATTGGTGTTTCGACATTGCAGAGGTGAAAGGGGCGATACAGGGTATAGTATGGCCCAGGCCCCATAGCGAGAAACTGCATATCGGTTCGTATGTGTGGGTCGGGTGTGGTGATGATGGCGAACACACCCGGGGCCACTTTACCCGTGGAATAATCCACACATCCACGGTGCTTGAGGACCCCGCCGTCCTCTTGGGGCACCAAGACCTTATTCAAGTCCGGCACATCTACCCGGAGGCCATGCATACCCGGGATGTCGGGAACGAACCCGGTGGCGTTGGACACAGCGGCCATTTCCACCATCGTCTTTGACCCATCTTTGAAGGCAGAAAGCATCTTGGGATTCATACCCTTGCTTTCCGCTTCTTCCCGGCAAGATTCCGGGGTGGCATCGAAATCGATGGGGTTGTTCTTACCCTTGCCCACACACACCACCTCAAAGCCGAGCGTCCGGGCGAAATTGTATAGCATCTTGCATACGCCGGGCTCATCGCCTGAGGCCACAGTGTAGACACAGCCTTTTTCGTTCGCCAGGTGGTGGAGGAGAGGCCCCACGGTTACATCCGTCTCCACATTCAACATAATGATGTGTTTGTTGTGCTGGATGCAGTTCCAGGCTACCAGAGAGCCGATTTCAGCGAGCCCGGTGGCCTCAACCACCGCATCCAGGCTTTCAAGTTTCGCAAGAAGCAGCGCATCCTCAGTGACCAGGAACTTTCCCGCATTGAGGGCATCCTCGGCTTCATCTAATCTATCAGTAATACAGATTTCAGAGGCGGGAACAGCCATCTCCTTGAGCGTGGTCAGGACGCGGTTCGGGTCGATGTCCGAGATGGCTACGGTATCCATCCCTGCCATCTGGTTGGTTATATGAACCAGGCCAGACCCCATCTGTCCACAACCGACGAGACCCACCCGAATGGGATTGCGTTTTGCTTGTCTCTTTTTTAAGTGCTCGTAGAGTTCCATTAGTCAGCGCCCTTTGGATGCTGAGCATCCTCCCTGGCCGGGCAGGGAGGATGCGAAGCGCACGGCTCAATTAATGAAATGTAAGCCTATGATTTGTCCCTCAGTCGAGCCAAGGCCCTGAAGTCGTCCTTCACATTCTCGTAAAGCCGCTTATAGAGGTCAAAATACTGCATATAGCGCTGGTGATTTTCCTGGCTGGGTTCCATAGGCTCGATGTATTCAGCCCACTGCTTAGCCACGGCGAAATCTTTGAAAACGCCCGTGGCCACGCCAGCCAGAATGGCATCGCCGAAAGGAGCGCCGGTTCTCCGCTTCACCAGCACGAGGGGCACATCGAAAACATCCGCAATAATCTTTCGCCACAGTTTGCTCACCGCCCCGCCTTCGTTCAGCACCAGAGGATAATTAATCTTAAGGCCGGCCTCTTTGATTAAGCGGAAGGAGTCATAAAGGGCATATGCGACCGCTTCCATCATCGCTCTAACGATGTGTCCCTTAGTGTGGTTGAGAGACAGGCCGAAGATGACTCCTCTGGCATAAACATCCCAGATAGGCGTCCGCTCCCCCATCAAAAAGGGCAGTATGATCAAGCCTTCACTGCCCGGTGGTATTTTTTCCGCCTGCAGGTTGAGCAGGTCGTAGGAACTTACGCCCAGGGCGCGTTCCATCTCCACCTCCATTTGAGAAAAATTGTCACGCAGATATCGGATGGATTGCCCGCCCGTAGTGGTAGAAGGCACGGTGATATAGGTATTTTTTGAATCAACGGTGTAGGCGAAATTTATCATCACATAACCCACAGGAGAGAAGATGAAATCAGTGTTCTTGTGGATGACGCCGAAATTGCCCACGCTGCCCAGATTACTCTGGAAATCGCCTTCTTCAATCGCTCCAGCGCCGAGGTAGCCGGCATTGCAATCCACTTGCCCGGCAGCGACCGGGATACCCGACACCAGGCCTGTTTCAGCCGCGGCCTCTCGAGTTACTTCACCTACAATCTCTGTGCACTCAAAGAGGTCGGGCATAAGGTCCAGGGGAATGCCGATTTCCTGCAGGAGTTTTTCATCAAATTGACGCTGGCGGATGTTATAGGCCACGCCATAGAAACAGGCTGCGGAATAGTTGAGCACCGCCTTGCCCGTGAGTTTGAGCGTGATAAAACCGTCAATAGTGAGCGCCTTGTGGATTCTTTTGAAGGAATCCGGGCGGTTGTTTTTCTCCCACAGTAAGTTCACAATGGTGGGATGGTCTTCCATCCTGTTTCCCGAGGACTTGAATATCCTATCCTCCCCGATTGTTCCCTTTAACCACTCAACTTCTTTGGTGGCGCGGCGGTCCATCAGGTTATAGGCCCGATGGATGGGGTTATGGTCTTTATCAACCATAACCATAGAAGGTAAGGCGGAGGAAACGGCAATGCCTCGGATGTTCCTGGGATTGATGTGGGCCTGGGCGATGGCTTCGGCTATCAGGCGGCAGGCGATTTGCCAGTAAAGCAACGGGTCATGTTCTGACCAACCGGGCTTCTCGTGAATAAAGGGGTATTCCTCAAAGACAAAGCCCAGGACTTCGCCTTCAGGGTTGATAATGCATACTTTGGCTCCACCTGTCCCGTAATCAATGCCCATTAGATAGTCTGCCATCGTCCATTTCCTTTTACCGCAGTGGTAGTCTGGATAGTTGCGTCCATAGGGGAAGTTATTCTCAAGACTACATATCCATACTTTGTGCATAGTTATTCTATCACTCTATCGGTGTCAGTCAACGGTAGTTTCGCAAATTGTTGGCCTGGTGTAAACATCGGCTGAAAAGTGCAGCGGAGTAAGGTTCCCCCAGGTCTAAAATTTCGCCTCTTGGAAAGGTTTGCTGGCGGCGAAGAGGCTTCGCTATCCGTCAGCATAGTAGGTAATGCTTGACAATCGCGGCGCGACAGAGTAGATATCTTCAACAGGGCAAGACCGTCCTCTTTTGACCATAAATGAAGATGGCCGGGGCGGGTGCTGATGTGGTCGTGGCCCATATGGGCTTGACCACCAAGGGTGCCATCGGCGCATCCACGGCTCTTTCGCTGGAAGAAGCTCCTGCGAAGGTCCAGGAGATATGCGATGCGGCAAAGTCCGTGAATCCTGAGGTGATTGTCTTATGTCACGGCGGCCCCATCTCTATGCCGGAAGATGCCGAGTTCATCCTGCAAAGGACCAAGGGCGTCCACGGCTTCTATGGGGCCTCAAGTATGGAACGCCTCCCCACGGAAGTAGCCATTACCGAGCAGATGAAGAAGTTCAAAGCCATTCGCTTTGAAGAATAGCATATCTTCAAAATAGGCTATAGCCGGAAAAGCCTTGAACTGGCCTGCGTTCCAGCGATTCTACCTCGGCCGCTCCCTCATACAGATGGCGGAGCGGACGAAGTCTCGTATTTGCTCATAAGGAAAATGGCCTTGGTGGGACAGGCAAGCATACAGGCGCCGTCGCCAATGCAGTTTTCCGGCCGCACCGGCTTGGCCACTCCATCCACTATGTCCAGCACATCCGGTCCCAGTTTTTTGCAAAGGGCTACGCAGTGCCTGCAGGCCAAACAGCGCACCGGATTAACCTCGGGGATGTTACCCTTCACGAAAATGCGCCCGAAGGCTTCTGCGGTTTCTGCTTCAATCTTCTTGGCTGGCATCGGTTCCTCCTCCCTAACTTTCTGATATGTGCTACTCTGGCCGCAATATGCACCGAAGCAGCGCACAAGACAAAACCTGAGTAGCAAGGGGTAAGTGGGGGAGGGCCCTGGTTGTACAAGACCCTTCCCCAATTCGTCTGCATCTTACCTCAAATACGGGCCCACGAAGGGCGATGTGTCGTCCCGGCGCAGGAAATGTCCGGACGGGCCTTCGGCCAGGAACTCTGAGAACCAGGATTCGTGTTCTACCTCCTCGTGCAGAATGGCCTGGGCCAGGCCGTAGGTGCGGTGGTCTTTGCCGGCCGTGAGATTGCAGATTTGAGTATAGCCTCGAACTGCACATCTTTCGGCCTCCACCAACACCTTGAGCATAGCCTTGATGTCGGTGGGGTCTTTGGGCAACTTGGCCGGCGGGCAGGCCGAGCAGTCGTGAAACTCCTTCATATCCTCCGGCAACTTGCCGCCGAGCTCGTAAATGCGCGGCACCAGCGCCTCGAAGTGGTTGCGGTCTTCGATACGAGCAGTCTCGGCGATTTGCTTGAGGCCCTCGCCTTCAAGGCCTATCAGGTTTACGCGCAGTATCGTGTAATAATAGAAGGTCGTGAGCTCGGCTGCCGCGTTTTTTACCAAGAGCTCCAGCAGCTCATCCACATTTACCCCTGCCTTCTCCACCATCTCTCGCGCTACTCTTGCCATAATACTTCCTCCTTCCAGAAGTGGGCTACTGCCCACGAGACCGAGCGACCACGCGGCCGCTACCAGCACATAGGCACCATAGTCATGGCGCCTTACCCTAAAATATCCTGATTCATTATTATATAGTATTTATTCCTACTTGGCAAGAAAAAAAATAATTTTATTTTGCTCGAGCCCTGCGACCCTTAGCACGGCAGGCGGAACATATCCCTCTCAATTGAACATTCACCGAGCGCACCTCACCCCACGAGCGAACCTCATTCGGCCGAGCAAGAGCGTCCATCTGCTCACTGGTGAAATCCCGCACCAGACCGCACTGAGTGCATATGAAGTGATGGTGGGGCTGGGTGTTAGCATCGAAGCGGGTCCGGCCCGAGAAGAGCTCCAGCCTCTTCAAGAGTCCCTTCTCTTCCAGCAGCGAAAGAGTCCTGTAGATGGTGTCCAATGAGACGGTAGGCATGCGCTTGCGAACGCGCTTGTATATTGTCTCGGCGTCCGGATGCTCATCCGTTCGAGCGACCTCGCGGAAGATTTCACGCCTCTGGTGCGTGGCCCTGACTCCGGATTGCCGGCATATCTTGGTAAAGGCGCGTATCCGCTTGTCGATTTGTCCAGAATTCAAAGGCATCAGGGGTTCTCCTGAAATAAGAATTATTCCTATTTAATTATTATACCACTTTTAAAATTGCTTGTCAACAGTATTAAAGGCAGGCCATCGCTTCGACACCCCGCATATAAATAGCGCTGGGGAACAAATTACGGCCATAATTAGCGGCGAGAGATGGGCTATTCCGGGGTAAAGATATGTATTTTCCCCTGGGCGCAGAAGATGACCTCATCTCGGGAGTCGCCATAGAGATTGAGGCACCCAGCCCAGTTCCTATAATAGTCAGTTGTCTTTTCCGGCAAGTCTTCCACCGGGAAAGTGACCACCTTCCTCCCCCATCCATCCCAGAGGCCTAAGGCCTGGGGTGAGGTGGCCAGGAGGATGAGGTCTCGGCCGTCTCCGGTCCAGTTGGCAGGGGGGCCTCCCTGACTTATGTTATCCGGCTCGAAGGTCAGCAGGCGCTCTCCGCGGCCTGAGAAAAGGTTCAGGATTCCATAGTTGCCCCAGCGAGTTCCCACCAGGACCTCCAGCCCGGCCGTGTCGGGGCGGAAATTGCCCACGGAGGTTCCTTGAGCGTGACCTACATAATGGATGTTTCTCACCTTGCCGGTTAGGGCGTCGACCACCCAGACTCCACAGGATGAAGCTGAAAGAAAGGCAACGGGGTCGACTTCCTCGTCATCGGCGAAGTCGCCCATAACGCAAGAGTCCACATGCCAGGCACAGCCGCGTGACTTATAGTTGAGGATTTCCTCGTAGCCTTCCACCTGCCAAATGGTTTCTCCTGCGGGACTGAGAAGGGTGGAGCCGGCGAGAATCTCCTTGCTCCCGTCGCCATCCACATCGTAAAAGATAACGGAGTTACTATGGCCATAATCCGGCTTAACGCTTGTGGTCCATATTAACTTGAGGTCCTCATCATAAGCCCACAAATCTTTTCCGGCACCGAGTTTCAAGATTATACTCCAGGAGGTATCGCTGAGATTGACCGTTTTGATATCAAATGATGGTCTGCGCCGCGGCTTGCCCGTAGACGGCGCAGGTGCCGCCTTCAGTGTCTGGCCATTGGCACCGTCAAATATAATTATTTCTTTCCCACTGAGCGCAGGAATCTCAACTTTGCCATCAGGGCGAGAGATGATGTTGTGAATAGATATTCTTCCTTCCTTCTGCCAGAGGACTTCTCCTTCCAGGTCTGCGGCTACGAGTTGCTCTCTTCCCAGCAGCAAGAGGTCTTTGAACTCCGCGCTGCGCAAATTGACGAAGCGGCACCCAAAAGGCCACAGGTGGCTGAAGTCCAACTTCTTCCACAGCACCGGCTTCGGGTATTCTTCCCTTATAGCATCCACTTCTTCTTCATGCTTGTTTTTTGCGCTCTGGAAGATGTGCTGTTCGCCTTTAGTCATAGTAATGTTGATGCTTTTCACGCGTGAATCGGTGTTGAAGCGTACTCCGGCCTTGCCCTGTGTATAGAGGTAATCTGTTGCGCGGAAAAGTTCGCTGCCGTCCAGGTAACAGTAAATGCGGTTTCCCTGGAGTTTCGCCTTCAAGGAATAATATTTGGTGGTATCGACCTGGAAAGGCTCTTCGGCCAGTATGTGCCAGTCGTTGTCGGCGCGGCGGTAGAGGACGATTTTCTTTTCCTCGGCGGCGGGGTTCTGGAGGCAGAAGAAGTAGTAGTGTCGCAGGTCCTGATAACGGAACATTAACCCGGCCCAGGGCAAAACCAGTTCATTGTCGCAGTTGGGTTCGGTCTGCTCGTTCATTATACGAATTTCACTCTGGAGGGTGTAGTCTCGCCAGAAATCTTCCCCGGTGCGTAGACACCGGGGTGCACAAGACCCAATCCAGGAGCGATGCTCAGGATGTTCGTGGCGCCGGCTCAGATAGTATTCAAGCACTGGTTGTCCCTGGTCAAGGATTACCCGGAGGAAACTTTGTCTTCGCCACGACTTATGGGGGGTTAAGGGATTATCCCATCCCTCAAAGAACCGGTCTACATTCGGGCTCGGAGCGTGTTCATTCAACGCTTCACCTTCCGGGCAGCCCCTAAGGTCGAGCTCGGCCACCACTTCTTCCTTCGCCTGGGGACGACTCAACGACTTCATAATCAAGGCCTCCGTTTCTAAATTACAGGGTAATCGGAAGGATCTTCAAAAAATGTCGCACGACGCAGGTCGCACCAAGAAAGTCCCTTCAAGTGGCAAGAAGTGTGACTTGGCACCTGAGACTTTGTTCATCACCGGGGCGCCGTCCCTTCGTTTACTTTCATCAGTGGTCTCGGCAAATCCTAAACCTCCTCCCAATTGAGGATTCTTTTGGCGTTGTCCCGGTACAAAGACTTGAGCACCGATGCAGGCAACTCCAGGCCGTAAAGCCGCCACCACGAGGGGCCGTCGATATACTCGTCAGCGCTTTCAAACAACCGCCACCACTTCTGGTACATATCCTTGGTCGGGGGCAGGTCGGACCCAAACAGAACCCGGTCGGCGTATTTGGTGAGAAAGTTCGCTGCCGCTCGGGGCGTTCGCCCCACTTCGTAGTGTCGTGCCGAGATGTCCAGATAAAGGTTGGGATACTTATCCAGCGCCTTGCTTAACGCCTCCAGGTCGTTGCCCTGATTACTCAGGTGGCAGGCGATGAAAATCGTATGCGGATGCTTCTCAAGTGTGCGGTCCCGAACGGCCAGCAGTTCCTCGTAGGACAGTCCATCCCCACCATACTGATTGTAACGCTGGAAGTTCGGCGTGCGCTCCTGATGTTCATCCGGCGGCGTCCATACGGAAGGGTGGTCGGCTATGTGCAGATTCACGGGCAATTTCAGCTCCGCACATTTGTCCCAGAACGGGTCCAAACGGGGGTCATCAGGGTGCAGGCGCTTATCGCGGGGCACCTTGGCCTGCTCCCTCAAGCCGTACAGGCCCGAGCCCTTGTCAACGAGTTCGCCCACCCCGCGCGCTCCCTTCTCGTAACACCGCACCAACTCCGCCACAGCCCGCTCGGGGTAGTCGGCTTTGTCGAAATCGGTCATCTCTAATCCGCAATAAAACTGAAAACGGGTTGGGTAGGGTTTAAGTAAGAGGTCCAACAAACGGTCAAACTCCGCTCCCGTAGAGGTTCCCCAGCCGGTCAGGACCACCACTAACTCTACCCCCACCTCGTCCATCATCTTGACCCGCTCGGCCTGGTTCTCGGGGGTCAAGTGATAGCCGTGTGAATGAACATCGATGGCTGGATACATAGCCTTGGGTACTGAGGTCACCGGGACCACCACTGAAGACCGGGGCTGGTAATCCTTGAGCAGAATGGTGTCCATAGGACCGGGTGGAGCGCTTCTGGCCTCACGCAAATCCTTTCGTGCAACATTTTTCTTGGACATAAATTCCCCTTTTCATACTGGCGGAGGGAGTAGGATTCGAACCCACGAGCCCTTGCGGGCCAACGGTTTTCAAGACCGTCGCCTTAAACCACTCGGCCATCCCTCCGTAAAGTGATCTGAATTACAGATATATCTTTTACCGGATTAAGAAGTGAACAAGAGATTAAGGGAACTGTGCGGCCTCTTCAATCACTTTCTCCGCGCAAAAGATGGGGCTATTATGTCTTAAGGCCAGCGCAATAGCATCGCTGGGCCGGGAATCCACCTCCACCACCTCGCCATCTTGACGAATAATCAATCTGGCGAAGTAGATGCCGTTCTTAAGTTCAGTAATTTCTATTCGTTCCAATTGGCAATTGAGTTCGGTTATGACACTGGCCAGGAGGTCGTGGGTCAAAGGCCGCGGTGTGGGGAATTTCTTTATATGATATTCTATGGCCCGGGCCTCACAGGGGCCGATGAGAATGGCAAAACTTCTTTCGCCTTCCCGTTCTTTAAGCCAGATAAGCTGGGTTTCTCTTTTGTCACTGGTCACTATACGGGAAAGAACCATCTCAATCATCAAATCTCTCCTCGCTGCTTTGCTTCCCGGCAAGTCGGCGTCCGGGACGACCCCGACTACGAAGTTTCTCTTTAATTCTTTACCGGGCCGTACCTGTATGATGCCGTAGGCTGGCTCGTCCCCGAGCCAGCCCACTGCTGAGAATCCAAATATACCGACAGACAAACCAAGTTATGTTAGCAAAGAATTAACCAAAAAAATTATACCTTCTCCTTAGAGAGAAGTCAAGGAGTTTTTGAGAAGGGGCCTTTAGTCCTTTAAGGCCTCCAGGGAGGCGGTTAATTTTTTTCGTTCGCCAGAGAGAGATTTTTTTCTTTGCTTCTGGCTCTGGATGACCTCGGCCGGGGCCTTGGCCAGGAAATCTTTGTTGCTTAATTTGGCCTCAACCGTGGCCAGTTCCTGAGAAAGTTTCGCCAGGCGTCTTTCGAGGCGTTTTTTTTCCTCGCGCGTGTCCAGGAGCCCGGCCAAGGGGACGAATATTTCCATCTGGCCGACAACGGCGTGAGCGGAGTCTTTGGGCCGAGCGGTGCGTTCCGCAATGGTGACTTCGGCTGCCCCGGCCATATCTTTAATGAACTTCTGGCGGTCCTGGAGCAACTTTTTGGTCTTTTCCTCAGGGGTGGAAATAATGGCTTTGATTTCGGCCCGGGGAGGGATGTTGGTCTCCGCGCGGATATTGCGGAGGGCGCGCACGACTTCTATGAGCGTTTGCATAGAGGTTTCCATTTTCTGGTCTCGCCTCTCCGGTTTTGCCTCAGGCCACCTGGTACGGATGAGGCTTTCCGATGGTGCCTCAAGGGGCGTCCCGAAGCCCCGACCATCAGGCACGGCCTCATTCAGGCGCTGCCACAACTTTTCGGTTATAAAGGGCATAAAGGGATGAAGAAGACGGAGTATGTGGTCCAGCACCAGGGTAGAGGTGGCCAGCGTTGCCAGGCGCTCCTGGTCATCTCCCTCGTCGCCCAAAAGGCGAGGCTTTATGGCCTCCAGATACCAATCGCAGAATTCGTGCCAGATGAATTCATATATCCTGGAGGCGGCAGGATTAAACTGAAACTTTTCCAGAGCAGAAGTCACCTCCGAGATAGTGCAGACCAGCCGGCTCAATATCCAGCGGTCCTCAAAATTCAACTTCTCCTCCTTGGCCCGGGATAGGTCGGCGCCGTCTATATTCATAAGTAAGAAACGAGCGGCATTCCAGACTTTATTGGCGAAATTGCGCCCCATTTCAAACTTGCGCATAGAAAACCTTACATCCTGCACCTCCACAGTGAGCAGGATGAGGCTGAAGCGCACGGCATCGGCGCCGTATTTGGCCGCCATCTCCACCGGGTCTACAATATTTCCCAGCGACTTACTCATTGTGCGGCCCTTTTCATCCAGGATGAAGGCGTGCACATAGACATCGCCGAAGGGAACCTGGTCCATCTCGGAAAGCCCCATCATCACCATACGGGCCACCCAGAAATAAATTATGTCCCGGGCGGTCACCAGGACATCGGTGGGATAGTAATAGGAAAGTTCAGGCGTCTTTTCCGGCCAGCCCAGCGTGGAAAAAGGCCACAGCGCCGAACTGAACCAGGTATCCAGTACATCCGTGTCTTGCCTTATCTCTTCACTCTGACAGTGGCTGCAGGCTTCAGGGTCCTCCCGGGCCACCGTTATTCTTTCGCAACTCTCGCAATACCAGGCCGGGATGCGATGCCCCCACCATATCTGCCGTGAAATGCACCAGTCTCTCACATTCTCCAGCCAACTCAAGTAGACCTTGCGCCAGCGCGCAGGATGAAAGCGCACCTTTTCTTCTTCAGTAGCCTTGATGGCTTCACGGGCCAGCGGTTTCATCTTCACGAACCACTGCAGAGATAAATAAGGCTCGATGATAGTCCCGCAGCGATA
>Ga0111219_1139_pt1 | contig 11106 bp, 11 predicted proteins | sample DeeMarSWOR152_54_FD_80368 | JGI IMG/M metagenome (GOLD analysis project Ga0111219, IMG submission 80368) | Planctomycetes bacterium DG_23
ACGCTGCGGGAGACCATCTCTGTGTGGCGCAACAAATGGACGGCCTTAGCCTACTGTGAAGGCAAATTCTATGAGACGGCCACCTATGATATTGAGATAGTTGACCGGGTGGGTGCGGGCGATTCCTTCACCGCCGGGATGCTCTGCGGATTTCTGCAGGGCGATTTGCAGAAGGGCGTGGATTTAGGCGTGGCCTTTTCGGCCTTAAAGCAGACCGCACCCGGGGATTTGAACTTCGCCACCCTTGAGGAAGCCGAACGCATAATGACAGGCGCCGGCCTGCGCATAGTGCGATAAATCCGGCGTAACTCAGCGATAAATCTTTGAGAAAGCTTGCCTTCCGTAGTCGGGCTCGTCCCTGAGCCCGACATAGAAGGCTGGGTCCCGCCAGAGGCGGACAGGCAGGGACGACCCAGTTTCGTGGACAATATAAGAGAAACAAAAGATAATCGTAGTCTCAGCCCCTCAACAACTCATCCGCATAGTGTCAAACAGGTTGTGTTTTTGGGCGATTAGGCGGGCGGCTTGCCCCAGGCGTTTGGTGTAGGCCTTATAGGTGGGGCGGTGGAAGAAGATTTTCTTGTAATAATCCACCAGATGCGGGAAATGCTCCTCCAGCACCTCGCGCACTGAAGGCCATATATCAGGCCGCGGGTTTAATTTGTCCAAATAAATGTGGTCAAGGCGAAGTCTGGCGATGGCTTTCATCAAGGCCTCAAGATTTTCTTCCGTATCGGAGATTTCCGGCAAAAATGGCCCCAGGAAAACCCAGACGGTTATGCCCTTTTTGTCGGCGGCCTTCAGGGCCTTAATCCTTTGCAGTGTAGGCGAGGAGCCGGGTTCAAAGAGCCGTCTCAGGTCCTCATCCAGGGTGGTCAAGGTTGCGCCGATACTGACGCGCGGATGCTCCAGAATATCCAGATCCTGAAGGAAAAATGCGCTTTTGGTGAGTATGGTGACCTTAAAACCGGCCTCCAGGAGAATCTGGACACATGCGCGGGAAAGGCGGTATTTTTCCTCCAGAGGCTGCCAGCCATCGCAGACGGAACTGATGAAGACGCGGCCTTTGGGTTTTCTTTTCACCTCCTTTTCCAGCACTTCCCGGGCGTTGATGCGCACATCCACGAATTCGCCCCAGGGCTCCTTGTGGCCGGAGAAGCGGCGGATGTATCTGGCATAGCAATAGCGGCAGCCGTGCCCACAGCCGCGATAGCAGTTCACCGCATAATCGGCGAGCCCGGAATCCACCAGAAGCGATTTACATTTTATCTGGGCAATTTTCATAATGATTTAGCAAGAAGGGTGCTGAGATAAAGGTTTGCCGTCCTCTCCGAGTGGCGGATGGCGAATGACCCTTCGGACGCTGCCCTTTGGATGCGAAGCCCCAATCCCGGTGCGGCTCATTCCACCGCTAATTGTTCGCAGAACTCCAGGGCGATACCCTTATGGCCGGTTCGGCGAGGCAGGTCTTCCAGGCGGACAATGATGGCCTCGCCGGTTACCGTCTGCAGGATATAAGAGCCGCGGGATTGCTTGTGGGAGCCCAGCCTTACCTTGACCGGTATTCCGGACGGGACTCTGTCGGACAAGGGAGCCACGAAATAGACCCCGCACTGGGAGATGTTTTGCGTCCAGCCGTGGGTGAGGATTTTGTCGCCTTCAACCAAAGAGATGGCCCGGGAGAGGTCTCGCCGCGGATACCTGCGACGGTCCTGTGTTTCCATATGCGCTCTCCTCAAGGCTCGTGGCCCAGAAACATCACAAAAAATATACCACACCCGGAAAGAGTTGTCAAAGATTTTTTTCAAATTTTTCGGTTAAAGGGACGATTCTGTGCGACCTTTATCACCGCTACTTAAAAAACTACCTTTCTAATAGGCACTGCTCAGGAGGTGAATATTGCCTATTTTCACTCGCTTTAAGCCGGCCTCCAGAGCGGTCGTCCGGGAGGCAAGGGCGTGGTTGCGGGAGGTGGTGGGCAGGTCGCTCATATAGAAATGGGGGTGAAAGGCCAGGAGGCTATAGGGGATTTCCGGGTCCAAAGAGGCGATAAAGGAAGCGATTTGGGCCACTTCGGCCTCATCAACATAGCCGGGCACAAGGAGTGTGGAGGCTACCAGAAGGGGCGGCTGGGGGCGCTTTTTGGCCATCTCGGCCAGATAGGCGAAATTTTCCCAGGTGCGCTTTTTGGTTACTGCGCACAAGGCCAGGGCCACTTCTTCCGAGCCCGCCTTGAGGTCGAATTTTATGCATCCGCCTGAGGAAAGGGCAATTTGGGCCATCTGGCGCAGGAGCGCCCGGCTCATAGAGCCGTTGGTCTCCCAGCAGATGCGCAGTATGCGGCCCTCATTTTGAGCAAGGGCCAGGCGGGATGCGGCTAATGAGTGGCGGGCCTGAGCGGTGGGGTCGCCGCCGAAATAGCAGATGCAGGAGGTGCGGCCATCCACGGCCCGGGCGAGTTCTTCAGCGCTTCTCGTATTTGCCCTTGAAGCGGCCTCTCTGAAGTGCCAGTTCTGGCAGAAAAGGCAGTTAAAGGTGCAGGCCTGATAAAAAACGGCCAGGTTCTTATAGCCATATTCCGGCCCGTCTTTTAAGGCGAATTTGGGGAAGCCGCAGCCGGTTCCTCCGGGACAGACCCAGTCGGCGACGCAATTGGTAGGGAGGGAATCAAAATACCAGGAAACGCTGGCCCCTTCCGGCCCGCCGCCTTTGAGTTTTCGCTGGCGATTTTCCCTTATCCCACAATAACCGCGCTCGCCCGGGCCAATAGTGCAGGCGTTGACGCAAATGGGACAGGGAATTCCCTGGGGACTTGTGGGCGGAGAAACGGGGAGATTGAATTCCTGGCGGGTCTTCCGATGGACGGCCTGGATGTGTGCGGCGACCTCAGGGAATCTGGTTCGGATGCAGGAGAGGCAGACGCCAAGGGCGCGGGAGATCAGTGGTGATTCGTTGCCGCAGGAGATACAGCGAGCCGGTGATTTAGGTTTAATCCATTCCATAGTGCGAACTGAAATGCAGGTTTTGTGAGACATGAGTCATGCGTCGCCCGTTCAGGACTCCGAAGGAGCCCTTCAGGGTTCCGAGGAGTAGGACACAAGCAGGGGCAGAGAGTTGTCTATTTTTTAGTGTCGCACGACCCAGGTCGCACAAGGATGAAAAGCAGCATTATTCAGGCGCTACTTCTATTTCTTCCAATTCACCTGCCGCTTCGGTCTCCTCAACCTCTTCAGTTTCTTCCGCTTCTTCAGTTTCTTGCGCTTCCGGGGCCTCTTCAATTGCTACTGGTTGCTGAATCTCTTCGGGCGCCGGGGCTTCCGGTGGTCTTTGGGCCTCTTTGGCCTTTTCTTCCTCCTCGGCGGCCCTGCGTTCCAGGACTTTTAAGGCCTCCAGCCAAAGAGGGAATTTCTGCATAAATTCCTCTTCCTCGGGCGAAGGGAAGACATCGTAAAGGAGAATATTGTCGTGGATGCGGTCTATTCTATCGGCACCCCAACCTTCCTCAGGAGGGAACTTCTCCAGGAGCCGAAGCAGTGCCTGTTCCTCGCTGGTGCGTTTTTCCTGGGTGGCCTTGGCCAAAGCCTCTTCCCGGGCTTTTTTGATTCTATCCTTGCGTTCGGCTTCTATAGCCTTTCTCTGGGTCATTCTTTCGCGCATCTTTTCCAGTTCTTTCTGGCGGGCGATCTTGGCGGCCTCTTCCTCCACAGGGCTTAATTGCGGAAGTCTCCTTATGGAGGCAATTTGGTCCAGATAAAGGCCTAACCGGCCGTTGAGGCCATCCTTTTCGCCAGAGAGGTCAAGTTTTATCTTTTGTGCGCTCTTCTCTGCAAGAAGGCCCTGAAAGAAGGCGCCGTTTTTCAAGGTGACCCTTATGCGCCAGCCCAGGGAAAATGCCTCCAGGTTGATGGGTTCAGGCTTAACTTCCCTTTTAAGGATGCGAATAGGTTCCTCCTGGCCCCTTAAAGAAGAGGCAAAAATAAGGGGGCCGGCAAGGCACGTAAGAGATAGGATTAAGAAAAATCGCCTCATCGCCAACCCCCTTTGCTAAAGCCTTTATACCTTTGAGCCATTTGGCCAGGCCTTGTTGCAGCCCCCTTACTTGGGTGGGGAGAGGACAGGGGAAACCTCTTCTACTCCCCCAGGGCCTACAGTCGGAGGCATCACGATAGGTTCGGGAACGATGATTATCTCCACCCGACGATTTTGGGCCTTGCCTGCGGATGTAGCATTATCGGCGATGGGCCGGGTATAAGCGAAGCCGGAGAAGAACATACGGTTTTCGTCGACGCCTTCTTTTTTAAGGAATAGCAGCACATTTCTTGCCCGCTCGGCCGAAAGTTGCCAGTTATCCGCCCAGGGCGAGACCTTAATGGGGTCGGTATCGGTATGCCCGTCAATGCGGATGAAAAGGTCTTTGCCCTCCATCTTGAAGAATTTCGCCACATCTTTCAAAGCCGCCTCTGCCCGGGGCTTTATGTCCACCTTGCCCGAATCGAAGAGCACATCGCCAGAGAACCTCAGCGCCCCCGGTGGCAAGAATTCCATCTCCGGCCTTGTCGCAGCCAGTTCTTCGAGTCTGCGCAGTATCTCCTGACTGGTGAGCCTTTCCGCCTGCTGGAGTTCTGTGTAGGCATCTTCCAGCGCGCCGGCTTTTTCCTTCCAATAACCGGCGTCACTCTGGGCAGCCGCCAGGGCCTGGTCTTTTTGGGCCTGTTCGCGTTTCACGCGGTCCAGTTCAGTCTGCAGTCTGGCGTTAATGTCCCTATAGTCATCCAGGTTTTGCATAAGTTGATTGTTGCGGGCAAGAAGGGCATCATACTTTTCCTTGGCCACGCAACCTTGCAGGACCACCAAGGCCGTCAGCAAAACCACCCCCAAACAAACCCTTCGGGTCATCTTCCCTCCCTTCTATCCGGTGAAAAGTTTCAGGAAAGGTTCGAGTATGCTTTGCGGCGCACGCAATACCGAACTCACCAGGGTCATAGCGCTAATAACGAGGAAAATAAGTGAGAGGACCAGGACGAAATAGAGGCCCGGAGAGACTGTGGGACGCAAGAGTGCCCGGGCATAAGCCGGGGCCTCTTCGCGCTCGGCCAGTTCTCTCACTTCCGCTTCTGCCAGTTCTTCGCCGGCCTCTTCCATTTCCTCCAGGACTTCGGCGACAACGGCAGGGCCTTCGGCCGGAGCCTCGGCCTCTTCTTCAGCCCCCTCTTCCCCCTCTTTGAAGGGCACCGGCCCCTCGGATGTTCCTTCAGGCGGCGGCTCCACCTTCAGTTCCTCATCTGCTTCGAATACGAGTGCTGCTTCTTCCTCCTCTTCCTTTTCCTCCTCAAGGCCGGGGACTTCAATAGAAGGAGCCTCCCTGGCCGGGGCACCTTCTTCAGGGACGAGCTCCAGTTCCTCGCCTGCCTCCAGGAGTTCCATAATACCTGGGGCTTCCTCCTCGGGCGCTTCTTCCTCCGCTGCCTTTTCTTCTTTTAGTTTGAGGATGTCCTCCCGGCGAAAGGCTTGCTTGCCCTCCTGGAGAAAACTGCGCAAAGTGCCGTCGGAGATGTGCTTCTCCAATTCCTCCCTGGATAGACCGGTAGTACTTATGGCCTCATCCAAGGACACAAATTCCTCACTCATCTAACACCTCCCCACAGACAACATATAATGGAGTCTCACCAAGAGCTTGGTCAAAAGCAAAGCGCAAATTCCCTTGCGTTAGTATTATAACCACAAGCAATAAGGTTTCAAGTTTTTTTTCTTATATTTTTGGCTTTTTCTGCGTCAGGTACAGGGAGCGAAGCCGTCGGTGCGCAGGCTACTTATATACTTCCTCAGGAGAAAATATCTTTTCCTCTACAATCTCCAGTTGTTTCGTTTGGGGATTGAATTTGCGAAAATAGCAGGTGAAATATCCCAGATGGCAGGCCGCGAGTTTTTGCTCCACCTTGATGAGCAGGGAATTTTCCTCGCAGTCAACATAGATTTCTCTCAGGGTCTGGGTATGCCCGGAAATCTCGCCTTTTTGCATCACCCGGCCCTGGGAGCGGCGAAATACATAGACCTTTCCCGTCTCCAGCGTTTTTTTCACCGCCTCTTTATTCATATAGCAAAGAGTGAGCACCTTTCCCGATTCTATATCCACGATAACCGCAGGGATCAGGCCCTTTTCGTCAAAATGGAGTTTTGGGCAAGAAGTTGGGCTATTCTTTGGCCGAATTCTTTGGCGGCCTTGGGGCCGTTTCCGGTAATTATTTTACCGTCAACTTCAACCGGTTTTGCGGTATATATGGCGCCTTCGGCCTTTAAGGTCTGGGCCTCATCTTTCCAGACCGTGGCGCGCTTGTCTTTAAGCACGCCGCAATTCGCAAGTATAGCCGGGGCGATGCAGATGGCGCCGAGTAATTTATCCTTTTCCACGGTCTCTTTGCAAATCTTATGGGCGGTTTTATCGTTAAAATATTCCCGGGCACCGATGCCGCCTACGAAGATAACCGCATCATACTCTTCCACCTTGATATCCTTGAGCAGAATATCCGCCTTGACCATCATTCCCAGCATGCCCCGGGCCGGCTTGAGGCTGGATGAAGCAAGCGTCACTTTGGCGCCGCAGTCCTCAAAAATCTTTTTGGGCTCTTTAAGTTCCTCGTCACGGAACTTGCTGGAGGCGAAAATCATTACTATCTTTTTGCCGGAAAGGTCTGGTTTCTCCGGCCCGGGAGGCTCTTCAGCCGTGAGTAGGGGGGTATAGAAAAGAACCACCCCTAATGGCATACTGAGGAGCAGCCATAAAATCTTTTTCATCTACCTCCTCCCTATTTAAGAGGAAGTTCTACCGGCTCGCCGGTCTCGGCGGATTTATAGGCCGCCAGGGCCACTTCTAACGCCTTGAGCCCGTCAAATCCAGTGGCCGCCGGCTCCCGGTCCTCCTCAATGGCGGAAACAAAATCGGCGATCATTGCCAGCCCTGAGCTTTCGTTCCAGGTATCCCAGACGGTCTTGACCTTCTCGTTACTATAGACTTCAATGCGCTGGCGCAGGGCATCCATCTCCACCGTGCCCTTGGTGCCCACGACTTTCAAGGTGACATCGCCCCAGATGGGATAGGCCTTGTTAGGCCTTGACCAGGAGGGGTCATGGGAGCCGATGGTGCCTTTGTTAAATTCTAATATAAGCGTGCCGCAGTCGTCAATATCCATATCATAGAACTTGGTATCGACCTCGGCATAAACGGTTTTTACCTCATCCTCCAGCAGGTAGCGAAGTAAATCTGCGATGTGGACGGTGTGGTCCATTACCGCTCCGCCGCCGGATTTCTCCCGCTGGGTGAACCACCCGCCGGGCATCGTTCCGCGATTTGTCCCTCGCACGGCCAGTATCTCACCCAGGTCTCCTCCCGCCACGAGTTCCTTAATACGCTTGGCCGACAGGATGTGTCGGCAGGGAAATGCCGTGCCCAAATGGACTCCGGCGGCTTTTGCGGCATCAATCATCGCCTGAGCATCCTCTAAAGTAGTGGCGATGGGTTTTTCCGAAAGGATGTGTTTTTTGGCGCGGGCTGCGGCTTCTGCGTGTTGGCGATGGTCGGCATTGGGTGAGGTAATGATGACGCCCTGAATGTCCGTGGCCAGCAGGTCATCCAGAGAGGGATAGAAGCGGGAAGATAGTCTTTCAGCCATCTTCTGGCCTCGCTCGGCATCTTCATCCCAGATACCGGGAAGCTCTGCCTGGGGAAGCTCCAGAAGCGAGCGGGCATAGCCTAAAGCGTGCATATGCGCGAAACTTATTATGCCAATCCTGGTCATCGTCATTCCTCCTGTGGTTTCTTTAGACCAGCGGGTCCTATGAATCCAAGTGTATTACCTTGCCGGTTTTTATAGACTCAAGCGCAGCCAAAGCCAGCGCCAGGGCCTTGGTGGCCTCTTCGCCGGTAACCAGAGGCTCCCTGTCTTCCTTGATGCACTCTACAAAATGTTCAATTTCCAGAAGCGAGCCTGACTTGGTACGCGGGACTTCACTCTGGGGCCGGAAGGTCTTTCCTTCAGCCGGACGCAGGTTTATGGTCAAAGGACGGGCCTCGCGGCTATCCAGGGTTATAAGGCCTTTATCGCCGGCAACTTCAATGGCAGTAAAGAAGCCGCTAACTTCGGCCCAACTTCCCTCTATATGGGCAATCAAGCCATTTTTGAACCTGACCAAAACCAGCCCATAATCTATGCCTTCGACCCCTTTGTAGACCAGTCCCCTGGCATAGACTCTGGCCGCATCGCCAAACCACCAGAGAAGATAGTCAAAATCGTGCACCAAGGTGTCCAGGACCACGCCGCCTGATTTCTCAAAATCTCCATACCAGGTTTTGCCGCGGCCCGGAGAACCTCCGCATCTTGAGGTGCGCACCACCGCCGGTTTCCCAATAACCCCGGAATCTATGATTTCTTTGACCTTGAGATAATGCGGGGAAAACCTCACCACATGGCCTACCATAAATTTTACGCCGGCGGTTTCTATCTCCGAGAGCACCTCCTGGGCTTCTTCCCCGGTGCGCGCGATAGGTTTTTCCAGGAAGATGTGGGTTTTTGCCCGGGCAGCCTGAATAGCCAATTCCTTGTGAGTGGGCGTGGGTGTAGCGATGCTCACGATGTCCAGTTCTTCCTGAGCCAGCATATCTGAAAGCGAGCCGTAGGCTTTGATGTTTCTGGCCTGGGCGAATTCCTGGGCCTTATTGAAATCGGCATCGGCTGCCGCGAGCACCTGGCAGTCCGGCAGGCTCTGAAAGGCCCTACAGTGATTTCCGCCCATCATACCTACGCCTACCACACCAACCTTGAATGTCATAAATCACCTCCTTGAGATGCGGATTACCTAAGAGCCGTTCAGCAGTCCTGCCTGCCGGCAGGCAGGGCTGTCTGGCTCTTTGGCTGTCTTGCTGCAGTAGTTTGCTTCTTATCCTCAATTCTATGCCAATTAGCCCCCTCTCGTTCTATGAGGTTATATACCGTGTCCCGTTCCACAGGTTCAAATCCTGCCTCCATAATGAGCGAGACAATCTCATCCACCTTGAGATGCTCGGGTGTCCTGGCCCCGGCCGAATGGGTTATCTTCTCATAAACCACCGTGCCATTCAAGTCATCGGTGCCGAAACAAAGAGAGACCTGGGAAAGTTTCACCCCCAGCATAATCCAGAAGGCCTTAATATGGGGGAAATTATCCAGAAGAAGGCGGGAGATGGCAAGGGTTTTTAGGTCATCAACTGCACTTGGTCCAGAAAGATGGGCCATCCGGGTATTTTCCGGATGAAAGGAAAGCGGGATGAAGGCCTGAAAGCCTCCAGCCTGGCCGCTGTGGAGGCATTCATCCTGAAGCTCCCTCAGGCGAAGGAGATGTTCGGTGCGCTCCTGGTAGGTTTCAATATGGCCGTAGAGCATAGTGGCGTTGCTTTTTATGCCCAATTCGTGGGCGGTTTGCATTACCTTCAGCCACTTTTCACCGGGCAGTTTCTCCGGACAAAGGGCGGCTCTGACCCTGGGGGAAAAAATCTCCGCGCCGCCGCCGGGAATGGAGCCCAGGCCGGCCTCAATGAGTTTCTGTAGCGTCTGGCGAATAGGCAGCCCTGAGATTTCGGCCATCTGTGCTATCTCTATCGCAGTGAAGGCCTGAAGATGCAGTTCGGGGAAACGCTCCTTGAGGCCGGAAAGCATATCCAGATACCAGTCCAGCGGCAAGTCGGGATGAGTGCCGCCGACGATATGGAGTTCGGTGGCGCCGCTTTGGGCGGCTTCGCCGCCCCGCCCAAAGATTTCCTCCAGCGCCATCTGATAAGCGCCTTCCTCGCCGGGCCTTCGGCTGAAGGCGCAAAACTTGCAGGCATTTTTGCAGATATTGGAATAATTTATGTGATGATTTACCACATAATAGGCCCGGCGGCCATTCTGACGCTCTCGCACCATATTTGCCATACGGCCGATAGCGAATATATCCCGTGAGCGAAAAAGGCGCATGCCGTCCTCAAAGGAGAGTCTCTCTCGGGCCTCCACCTTTTTCAAAATGTCAGTTAAATTGGATTCCATAGAGGCTCTACGGCCTTTCTTGCTATGTCGGCCATCCCCGGTGCCCTTCGGATGCTGCCCTTCAGGGTTCTCGTCCCGAGACCCTTCAGGGTCGAGGGAAGCATCCTCAGGATGCGAAGCGCTAAAAGGGCCTCCCGCGTGGGCTCAGGTCTCTGACTATCTTTTGGAACCGGTCCAGTTCGCCCATAGTGGGCTTGAGATAGCCATCCTTGAAGGCCCAGAGATAGAGGTAGTATTTCTGCCGGGCTGCATGAGAACGCGCCATATCCAGAAGGCGGCTGAAGCATTCCTTGAACTCCTCATACGCTTTAGCGGGCATCTTGGCCTTGAGTCGGTCTATCTTTTCCAGGGCCTTTTGGGCCCGGACGATATTCCGGTCCTTTTCTTTAAAGATGCGTTTGAGATTGGCCGGAGTGGGCCGCACCCGTGTTTCCCAGCGCGGGAACATAGGGGCGTAACGCAGAATGATGTAATAGAAATTGTCAAGGGGCTGGCCGTTGGCGCGGATGCCGCGCACATTTGTGGCGTCGGCGGCTATGTCCTCGGCGTTAAGCAAGAGCCGGGCAAGTTCGGCGGGCAGTTTCTTGCCGAAGCGGCGTCTGAGATACTTTTCGGTTACCGCTTGTAAGTCCGCATTCGGGTCTTTGGCCAGTGCGGCAAAAAGGTATAGGTTCACCTCGTGCAGCGGCCAGATGGAGGGCCGGGCAAAGAACGGTCTCAGCGCCTGCCCTCCCCAGCCCATAGTTACAGCGCAGAGCCCATTCACTCCCCGCCGGGCGCAAAGTTTAGCCCGCTTCTGCATCTCCTTTCCCATCACCAGGAAAGTGTGCGGCCACCCCATACAACTCTCAAAACTCAATTCGCAGACCTGGTCGTGTCCCTTATACTTCCCTATCCAGGGATTAAGGGGATGGTGCAGGTTCACATCCGCCCAGGTGGCCTTGTAAACGAAGGCGGTATCCTCCCCCTCAAGAGAGCGGATAAACGGTGGTATGTCGCGGCTGGGTTTGAATTGAAGCCGGGGAGATTTAAAGGCGCGCACCCGGTTCGG
>Ga0111219_1060_pt1 | contig 10926 bp, 8 predicted proteins | sample DeeMarSWOR152_54_FD_80368 | JGI IMG/M metagenome (GOLD analysis project Ga0111219, IMG submission 80368) | Planctomycetes bacterium DG_23
GGTGAAATTTTCTGTATTTATCTTTTTCAAAGCGCGCGTTTAAGGATTTTGCCCGTGGGGCCTTTGGGGAGGCTCTCACGGAATTCTATGTAGCGCGGGACTTCGTAGGGGGCGAGCGATTTGCGGCAAAAATCCCTTAGTGCGGCCTCAGTAACCTTTGCCCCTTCTTTCAGCACCACGAAGGCCTTGGGCACCTCGCCCCGCAGTTTATCCGGCACGGCCTTCACCGCGGCCTCGGCCACCTCCTCGTGGCTCTCCAGGACATCCTCCACATCCTGCGGCCAGACATTCTCTCCCCCGGTCTTTATCAGTTCCTTTTCGCGTCCGGTGATGGTGAGATAGCCCTCGGCGTCCAGATGCCCAATGTCGCCGGTATTGAGCCAGCCGTCCGGACTCAAAACCTGGCTCGTCTCGTCCGGCCTATTTAGATACCCCTGCATTACGCAAGGGCCTTTGACGCAAATAGCGCCGTCTTCGCCCGACGGCAACTCGCGGCCCTGGTCATCCATTATCTTGAGCTCGACATTACCCAGAGGCACTCCGGCGGTGCCCTGCTTATTTTTCTCTGGCGGATTCGCCGAGACCACGCAGGCGGCCTCAGTGAGGCCGTAACCCTCCAAAAGGGGAATGCCAAAGGCCCGCTCAAACGCCTCCCCCAGGTCCAGCGTCACCGGCCCCCCGCCGGCGATGGCAATCCTCACCGAAGAGGTATCGTAATCTCCTTGCAGTTTGGAGCGAATGAAGAGCCGATAAATGGGGGCCACGGCCACCGCGGTATTCACCTTCTCGGCGCAGGCGGCCTCCAGCGCCGCCGGCGCAGCAAAGGTGGGCAAATAAACGACCTTCGCTCCGGCAAGAAGGGGAAGAAGCATCGTAACCACCAGGGCAAAGGTGTGAAACAGGGGCAAAATTCCCAGGATACAATAACTTTCGTCAATCTGGTAATGGGCCCTGGAGGCCAGGGCATTGGCCAAAAGATTGCCCTGAGAGAGCATCACTCCTTTGGGCGAGCCGGTAGTGCCGGAGGTATAGAGAATGACCGCGGGCTCAGGGCCAGACGGCAGCGGGTCAAGGAAAGAGGCGTCAGCTTTGAGAGAGGGAGCGACTTCCTCCAATAACACTTTGCGCGTCTTTTCAGGCACCAATCTGCCAAGGCCTTTTGTAGTTATTACGGTATCCAGTTGGGCATCGGCAGCGATATGGGCGATGGCCTCAGGAGGGAGGAAAAAATTGAGGGGCACCGGGGTTTTGCCGGAAACCTGAGCGGCCAGAAAAGTCTGCACGAACCCGAAAGAGGTGGGAAGGAGAATCCCCACATTCTTTACAGGTACCTGAGCAAGAAGCGGGGCCAAAGCGCTCGCCGCGGGGAGAAGTTCCCGGAATTTAATGCGCCGGTCGCCATCCACTATGGCTATATTTTCCCCGAACTCTTGCGCAACCTCTGCCACACTACCGACAATGCTTTGCATAGAAAAGACCTCCCTTTTAACCCCCCTTCAGGCCACCCGCATTTTTGCCCTTCGGATGCTGAGCATCCTTCCCTCGACCCTGAGTCTCCCGCCGAAGGCGGGCAGGCGGCCTGGTCGCCTTTGGCGACACGAAGGGCAGGATGCGAAGCGCCCTTGATATTATATTTTCCCTGGCCGACATCGCAAGTATAAATAAAGGCACTATGCTTTTTGATTTGCCTTGACAGGAAGGTTTTATCTATTTATCATTCATTTTTCAAAACCATTGCTTCATATCTATTGAGGAGAGAATAATGGATAGGCGAAACTGGCATCTACTGCTTTTGGTGGCTTTGAGTTTAGTTTTTTCTTCCTGCGCGCTTTTTCGCGGCGAGCCGCCACTACCGGTTCGTGACCGGACCTTTGCCGAGGCAGAGAAATATTTCCTGGCGGGAGATTTCCCGCGAGCGGCCTCGGCCTTCAGTGACTTCCTGGCACGAAAGCGCCGCTCTCCCTATGCGGCAAGAGCGCATTATTTCCGGGGAAAGGCCTATCTGGCGATGGAGAATTACTCAGCCGCCGGGGAGGATTTCCGCCAGGCGCAGAAGAAAGCCAGAAGCGACGAGGTGCGCGCCGGGGCCTTAATAGGTCTCGGCGATGTGGCCTTTGTCCAGGACAATTTCTCCTCGGCCAAGGCGTATTATAAGCAAGCCCTTAAATTCTCCAAAGAAGCCTACGAGGACGATGCCGTGCGCTATAAACTCGCCCTCTCTTACGCCCGGCTCGACCTCTGGTATGAGGCCAAAAACCTTCTGGTTGATGTGTATATGAATTATCCCGAGAGCCCCAGAGCGGCGATGGCCAAGGAAATCGTGGCCCGGGGCCGCGGATTTTATGTGCAGGTGGGGGCCTTCAGTGAACGCAGTTCCGCGGAAAACCTGCGCGCAGACCTTGCCGCTCAGGGTTATCCGGCCAGCATTGAGGAGATTTTCCGCCACGAGCAAATTCTCTATGCAGTAAGGATAGGCAGGCTCATCTCCTGGTCCGAGGCCAGAAAATTAGAAGCAGAACTTCAAGCCCGCGGCTACGATACCTTCCCCGGGCCTTAATCAATCCTTCGCTGCGAGGAGGAACTGAGGATTTCTCGGCTGGATAAAAAATCACTTCTGGAAACGGATGCCCGATATGTGAAGGCCGTGGGGCCCAGGCGCTATGAACTACTGAAGAAACTGGGGGTTAGGAGCGTGGCCGACCTCTTGCTGCATCTTCCCCGCACCTACGAAGAAAGCCTCAATTTCATTCCCATCTCTCAAGTCAAGCCCGGCGCCCTGGTCACCATTCGCGGCCGCATCCTGGATAAAGATTATAAACCCAAACTCTTCGGCAAAAGCCGGGTCTGGGTTCTCTTAGCCGATGACTCCGGCGAGATTGAGGCCGTATGGTTCGACCAGTCGTATCGCTCGAAGCAACTCTCCGAGGTGGATGAGGTCACCCTCTCCGGCAAGGCCCGGATGTATGAAGACAAACTCCAACTCATCCAGCCCAAAATCATCACCCTGAGCAAAGAAGAATTGGAAGCGAGACTTTCTCCTTCCGCAAAACGAGGTCAAAAGACGCTCCTGCCCCTCTACCCCACCACCTCCGGACTGGGTCAGGAAACTTTCCGCCGCATAGAGCGAAATGCCCTGGAAAAATATGCGGATGAGTTTCCGGAGATTTTCTCTGAGAATTTCCGCAAAATGCGGCAGTTTCTTCCCATAGAAGAGGCCCTGAGGAGCGTGCATTTCCCGCCTTCTTTGAGGATAGCCCGGCAGGCCAAAAGACGCCTGGCCTATGAGGAATTTTTCCTGCTGGAAGTGGCTATGGCGCTTCGCCGCCGGGGGATAAAGGAAGAACATAAGGCGCATAGAATCCAGGTAACGCCCAGGATTGACCAGCGCATCCGCCGCCTTTTCCCGTTTAAGTTAACCTCTGCCCAGGATAGGGCCATAAGTGAGATTGCGGAGGATTTGCAGCATCAGGAGCCAATGAATCGGCTCTTGCAAGGCGATGTGGGCTCTGGCAAAACCGTGGTGGCGGTGTATGCCCTTCTCGCTGCCGTGGCCAATAAACTGCAGGTGGCACTTATGGCCCCCACGGAAATCCTCGCCGAACAGCATCATAATACCCTGAGTTTCTTCCTGCGAGAGGCAAGAGTCCGGATGAAACTTCTCACTGGCGGCATCTCCCGCTCCCAGAGAAACGAAGCGCTTTCCGGTATCCGCGTGGGCGAGGTGGACCTGGCCGTGGGCACCCACGCCCTGGTGGAGGAAGATGTGGACTTCAAGCGCCTGGGGCTACTGGTGGTGGATGAACAGCACAAGTTCGGCGTGGTTCAGCGGGCGAGACTGCGCCAGAAAGGGCTCACCCCGGACTGTCTGGTTATGACGGCCACACCCATCCCCCGCACTCTGGCCTTAACCGTCTTCGGCGACCTCGATGTCTCTGTTATTGATGAACTTCCGCCGGGTCGCGTGCCCATAAAGACACATCTGGTCCCGCCGCAAAAAAGAGAGCGCGCCTATGAATTCATCCGCAAAGAGATAAATAAAGGCCGCCAGGCGTATATCGTCTATCCGCTCATTAGCGAGTCAGACGCCATAGAGGCCAAAGCAGCCACGGAGATGGCCGATTTCCTGGCGCGTGAGGTCTTCAGCGAATTCAAGGTGGCGCTACTCACGGGGCGAATGCCCTCGGCCAAAAAAGAAGAGGTTATGCTGGATTTTCGCACGCGCAAGACGCAAATTCTCGTCTCCACGGTGGTGATTGAGGTGGGCATTGATGTGCCCAACGCCACCATAATGGTGATTGAAAATGCCGAGCGTTTCGGCCTGGCTGCTTTACATCAACTGCGGGGCAGGATAGGCCGGGGGCGCTACCAATCCTTCTGCCTGCTCTTTGGTGAACCTAAAACGGATGAGGCCCGAAGACGCCTCCAGATAATGACCCAGACCACCGACGGCTTCTCTCTCGCCGAAGAGGACTTGAAAAATCGCGGGCCCGGCGAATTCTTCGGCATCCGCCAGCACGGTATGCCCGAACTGAAGATAGCGAATCTAATAGAGGACTACGAACTTTTGAGGATGGCTCGCAAGGATGCCTTCTCTCTGGTTAAGGCCGACCCGTATCTCAGCCGGCCTGAGAACTTTCTCTTAAGCCGGATGGTCAGAGCAAAATTCGCCCAGAGGCTTGATCTGGTGAATGTGGGATGAACCCCGGGCTGGAAGACCACGACTATTCAGGAGATAATACTCAAAAGTGAGAATACTATACGGAGTTGCCGGAGAGGGGATGGGCCACGCCATCAGGAGCAAGGTGATTATCGCAGAACTGGCCAAGAAATATGAGGTTATCGTGCTGGCCAGCCAGCGGGCATATAAGTTCCTCGCCCCTTTCTTTCCCCAGGTGCACGAGATAGAGGGAGAAAGGCTCATCTACGGCAGGGGCCGGGTGAAAAGGGTAAGGACCGTGCTCAGCAATCTGCGGGCGCTTCCCCGGGTGTTCCGCGTCAATTCGCATCACGCCCGGGAAATCCTGCGGCGCGGCTGGCCTGAGGTGGTCATCACCGATTTCGAATCCTTCAGCGGACTGTTGGCCCTGGCACGACGCACTCCTCTTATAAGTATAGACAATATGCAAATAATCAACCGCTGCAAGGTGGAGGTGCCCCGAGGTTATAAAAGGGATTACTATTTAGCCCGGTTGCTCATCCGTTCCCGTATATTTAATGTCAGTCATTATCTTATCACCACTTTTTTCTATCCCCAGGTGAATGCCAAGGGCACCTATCTATTTCCGCCTGTCTTGCGAGAAGAAATCCTGCAGGCCCCCAGGAGTCGGGGTGAGCACATCCTTGTTTACCAGACTGCCGAGACTTACGAAGAACTCCTTCCCGTCCTGCGTTCTATCAATGAAGAGAAATTTTTTGTCTACGGCCTCAAGGCTAAAGGCGAAGAGGGCAATCTTTTCTTCCGGACCTTTGACGAATCCCGCTTTATCCGCGACCTGGCCACTGCCCGTGCGGTAATTACTAACGGCGGCTTCTCCCTTATCGCTGAGGCCATATATCTGGGAAAGCCCATTCTATCAATTCCCATAAAGAAACAGTTCGAGCAAGTCCTTAATGCCCTCTATGTGGGGCGTCTGGGCTACGGAAGATTTTCCGAGAATATAGACCAGCAGACGGTGCGTGATTTTCTTTCCTGTCTCGATTCTTTTGAGGAGCGCCTCGCTGCCTACCGCCAGGATGGAAATTGCCTCCTCCTGAGAAAGCTTGACCAACTCCTGCCTGGTGACGGAAAGGGAATACGCTGATGAGCCGAAACATTGAACATCCGCTAATCCTGGCCATCACCGGCGCTTCCGGGGTTATCTATGGCCAAAGGCTCCTGCAAGTGCTCCTGGAAAAGGGGATCAAGGTTCATCTTATCATCTCCCCGGCCGGAAGGCTGGTGATTGAAGAGGAATTGGGGATTTCTCTCAATTTGGAAGATTTCGATCTGGCGGCGTTTCTGGGCGAAGACACGGACTTGGTCAAGTATTTTCACTATGCCGACATAGGCAGCGAAATAGCCTCGGGCTCCTATCCCACCTCCGGGATGATAATTGCGCCGGCCAGTATGGATATAATGGGCGCCGTCGCCTCAGGTCTTTCGGGAAATCTCATTTTGCGTGCGGCGGATGTAACCCTGAAAGAAGGCCGCAGACTAATCCTGGTCCCTCGGGAGACCCCGCTCAGCCTAATCCATCTAAGAAATATGGCACGCCTGGGCCGGGCCGGGGCTACTATCCTGCCCGCTATGCCCGGATTCTATAGAAACCCTAAGAAAATTGACGACCTAATTGATTTTCTGGTAGGCAAGATTTTAAACGCTGTGGGCCTCAGTCATCCGTCACCGGGAACTCGTGCTTCGCATCCTGAGGATGCTCAGCATCCGAAGGGTCACTCGGATGACGGATGACAAATGACCAGTGACGAACAGATGGCTGCCTGGCTGAATGGCTAAATGACTGAACGGCTGAACGGCTGTGAAGATTTTGCTGAAAAGAATTGCCCTTTTCTTGGAGATGATAAAATTTGAGCATACGCTCTTCGCGATGCCCTTTGCCATCATCTCTATGTTTTTGGCCTCCGCCGGCTGGCCCACTCTAAAGAATTTTGTGCTCATCGTGCTCTGTATGGTCTTTGCCCGAACCGCGGCTATGGCCTTCAATCGTCTGGCCGACTTTAAACTTGATGCAGAAAATCCCCGCACCAGAAGTAGGGCCCTTCCCAAAGGAAAAATCAAGCGCTGGACGGTCATCGCCCTGGTCATCCTTTTTTCACTTTTATTCATCACCACCACTTCCCTTTTTGAAAAGAAACTGGCCTTCTACTTCTCGCCTCTGGCTTTGGCAATTGTGCTTACTTATTCATTCAGCAAGCGCTTCACCATCTGGACCCATTTCTGGCTGGGCGGGTGTCTGGCCATTGCGCCCATAGGCACCTGGATGGCCATCCGCGGTGAGATTGCCCCGGCGCCTCTTATCCTCGGCCTTGCGGTATGTCTCTGGACCGCGGGCTTTGATATAATCTATGCCACGCAGGATGTGGAATTTGATCGAAAAAAGGGCCTTTACTCTATCCCGGCGAAATGGGGCATCCCTTCAGGGCTTAAAGTCTCCACCGGGCTTCATCTTTTGATGATAGGCGCGCTTTTTTCGCTACTCCGCTTCAGCCATTTAGGCCTAATATATATTGCCGGGGTAACGCTGGTTGCGGCGCTTTTGGTCTATGAGCATTCCATAGTGAGGCCTGATTCTTTATCCAGGGTCAATGTGGCCTTTTTCACGGTAAATGGATTTGTGAGCCTGGGGCTGATGGGCGCAGTGATTCTGGATATATTGGTTTAGCCTGTAAGGGAGGCTCTCTCGCCTTGTGCTACAGAGGTTATGATGCAAGAGAAAAATCCCCACAGTAGCCAGATGAAAAGGAAGAGACTCACGCTCATTATATTACTTGTGGTGCTCGCCACAGTGGCGGTCGGGTTATATTATCTTATCAGCCCTTATGTGCGCCGGGGGATAAGACGGCGGGTTATCGTTTTTTATTTTCAAAATGTTTCAGAAGATAATTCCCTTGATCCTTTAACCTATGGAATAACCCTTGAGATAAAGGATGACCTGCGGGCGGTGAAGAGGGCAGTTACGGGGCGTTGGTCGGTGGCTAAAAAATACCTTGCCTTGAAAACCATTGATGAGGCCGATACCCGCTTTGCCTCCGTAGGTATGGATGTGGCCAGGGCCTTAGGATGCCAATATGCCGTGGTGGGAGAGGTTAATCGCATAGGGAATGAGATTGAGATTAAAGCCACTACGGTCAATGCTCACACCGGAAAAAGAAAAATCCACAAAATCGCCAGGGGCCAGGAAGAAGAAATTTTCCGTTTAATTGATGATATTTCGGTTCAGGTAGCCAGGTCCGTCGGCGGCTATCTTACTAAAACAGAGGAGGCGGAAATAAGGCGGCCGCCCACCAGAAGTCTGGAGGCCTTCAAGCATTTCTGCAATGGTCGGATAGCCAGCATCAACCGCCGTTATAGCGATGCCATACGCGCCTACCTGCAGGCCATCACCCTGGACCGGGATTACCTGCGTGCCTATGTAAACCTCGGCTATACCTATTGCTACATTGGCGACTACCAAAGAGCCGTGAAGGCCGCCCAAAACGCTGCAGAAAAACATCCGGAAGATACCCTGGGGTGGTCTACTCTTGGTTATATTCACAACGAATACGAAAAATATTCTGAAGCCGAAAAGGCCTATCTGCGCGGCCTGGCTATAAACCCTGAGGATACTACAATACTAAATAATATAGGAGTTAATTATAGAGATAAATATAGAAATAAAAAAGATAAAGGCAATTTGGATAAGGCCATAGAATATTTTGACCGCGGGTTGGCCCTTGACCCTTATGATTCTTACCTGAACTTTAATAAAGGCGGCGCCCTTTACGATAAAGGGTTACACGAAGAGGCCGCAAAATATTATAAAGCCGCTTATGATATGCTGCCTAACTACGAAAATGCCCATAATATGCGCGGCTGCTGTCTGCGCAAATTGAGAAAATATGATGAGGCCCTCAAAGAATTTGAGGAGGAATTGAAATATTATCCGGATGATGTCCAGGCCCAATATAATATAGGGCTCACATATGAAAACAAAGGCGACTTGGTCAAGGCCGAAAAAAATTGCAGGAAGGCTATAAATATGAATCCCTATTACTATCGCGCTTACTACGCCCTGGGTGGTCTTCTCAACGACCAGGGCAAGCGCGCTGAGGCAGTAGAGGTCTATAAACAGGGCATCGCCATCGAGCCGGACTATCACCATTTCTATTGGGCTTTAGGGGCTTCCCTTATGGAGTTGGGTCGGCTCGAGGAATCGAAAAAATGCTGGGAGACCTACTTAAAATACGACAGCACCTCGGAACAGGCCCACTGGGCCCGCGTGCGTCTTAAACAAATAAATGCGGCATTGGCAGGCAAGCCGCCCAAAACCCCTTAGCGAGACAGGCAACGTTGGATAGCCCAAAGCTGTATGGCTCAAATGGATGGGATACTGAATATAGATAAACCCGCTGGAATGAGTTCCCGGCAGGTTGTGGATGAGATAATTCGTCTTTCCGGCCAGCCCAAAGCCCGCGAGAGGCGCCCACGCCGGCCTCACCCGCTAAAGGCGGGCCATACTGGGACTCTGGACCCCTTCGCCACCGGCGTCCTGGTGCTCTGCCTCGGTAAGGCCACCCGCCTGGCCCAATATATCAGCCGCCTCCCCAAAACCTACATCGCGGCCTTGCATCTCGGTGCCACCAGCGATACCCTGGATAAAACCGGAAAGATTCAAGAGGCAAAAGTTGCAGAGCCGCCGGAAAAGGAGAAGGTGGCGCAGGTCTTGCAGGATTTTGTGGGCGAGATAGAGCAAACCCCGCCGGCATATTCCGCCGTGCGCGTGAGCGGAATGCGGCTTTACCAACTGGCCCGCAGAAACGAACCCGCAGCCCCCATAAAACCCCGGCGCGTCTTGATTTATTCCATAAAAATACTGGAATATAATTTTCCGCTTCTTACAATAGAAGTTTCTGTCTCCAGAGGCACCTATATCCGGGCGCTGGCTCGTGATGTGGGCGAGCGCCTGGCAACCGCGGCCTACCTGGAAGAACTGCGAAGAACCAGGGTGGGCCATTTTAGGATAGAAGATGCAGTCTCGCTCGATAATTTTTTCGCTGTAGACAGTGGGCGGCAAACGGCCGACTTCATAACGAACAACCTTCTGCCTATGGAAATGGCGGTAAAGGATTTGACCAAAATCACCGTGGGTGGCGAAGAGATAAAAAAAATAAGTTTGGGCCAGGCGATACCTCTGCCGGACGCACTCGGCGGTTTGCATCCTGCCCTTCGTCCCGAGACTCAGGGTCGAGGGAAGGATGCTCAGCATCCGAAGGGCGGTTTGCCCCCATCGGATGCGCGAACTCACGATATTGCGGCACTTAATCAAGAAGGGAAATTGGTGGCCATAATGACCGCCCTGGGCGGCCCGGGCAAGCCCGATAAAACCTCCGCAGTTTTGAAACCGAAGAAGGTGTTTGTATAAATGGCGAATGATCAAGAGAGCCGCAGAGTATGCCGCACCATACGGGCGGCCCGTATGGGCCGCCGGACCACGAAGGGCTGGCTCTAAGTTTGTGCGCGGCAAGATTTGAGCGCCTATATGAAAGGAGAAGGAAATGGCCAAGGGCGCGTCGCCTTTCAATATCAGGATGATTTATGCGTCGTCCAAAGAACTTATTGACTACGGGAAGCGTCTGGGTATGAACTGGGCGGTGGTGGCCTCCTCAGGTCACAAGACATGCGAGCGACCCCACGAAGACCAGCCTGTCTATATGCCGGATTACCCGCGCCTGGGAAAGGTGCGCACCAAGGAGCGCTTGCGTCTGGTGGAGGCCAATAGAAGGCGGGTGCGCAGGCTCATAAGGCACGCAAAGAAGGCCGGGCTCAAAGTGATTTATCATACCTACGAACTCGCTATGCCTTACGGTTTTGAAAAGGCCTACCCGGAACTTTACTCCCCGGCCATCAAGGAGTATCGCTCCGACCGCACTCCGGAACAGCGTCTGCGCCAACTCTGCGTGGCAAGGCCCGAGGTGCGTGAAGCGCTTTCTCAGAAGGTGGCGGAGATTTGCCGTGCCTTTCCGGACCTGGATGGGTTTATGTATACCAACAACGAAAGCGCAACTCTAACCCAGGTCTGGCACCGCTGCGAACACTGCCGTAATATTCCTTTCAGCCGAATGATGAAACTGCTGCACGATGCGATGAAGGAGGGCCTGCGCCGCTCGGGAAGACCGGTGCGGCTTTTCGTGCGCTGCTGGGGCGCGCACGATCACGATTTCCACTACTAC
>Ga0111219_1061_pt1 | contig 10339 bp, 7 predicted proteins | sample DeeMarSWOR152_54_FD_80368 | JGI IMG/M metagenome (GOLD analysis project Ga0111219, IMG submission 80368) | Planctomycetes bacterium DG_23
GCCGGAGACCTCGACAAAGACAGTTTTGCCACCCCATTCCTCGGGAACCAATCCCCGCTCTCCAAGTTGCTGTTTGACCCTTTGGGAAGAGGCCTCGGGTTTATCTATCTTATTTATAGCCACCACGATAGGTACGCCGGCGGCCCGGGCGTGGTCAATGGCCTCCTCGGTCTGGGGCATTACGCCATCATCAGCAGCCACCACCAGGACTACTACATCGGTGATATTGGCCCCCCGGGCACGCATAGCAGTGAAGGCCTCGTGGCCAGGAGTATCCAGAAAGACCACAAATTTTCCCTCTTTGGTCTTCACTCTGTAGGCGCCGATGTGTTGAGTAATGCCGCCAGATTCAGTAGCGATTATATTGGACTTTCGGATGCGGTCGAGGATGGTGGTTTTGCCATGGTCCACATGGCCGAGCAAGGTAACCACCGGGGCCCGGGGCTCAAGTTTTCCCTCTTGCGCCTTGGATAGGGCCAGAAGTTCTTCTTCCAGGTCCACCTCTTTCTTTATCTCTATCTCCAGGCCAAATTCCAGGGCTATTTCTTCGACCAAATTATCGTCCACCGGCTCGTTTATAGTGACCATTACCCCTTTTTGCATAAGTTTGGAGATAATGAGGTTGGCCTTTATGCCCAGCCCGTAGGAGAGTTCTTTAACCGTCACCGGGGATTTCAGGGTTATCTTGCGCTCTTTGGGAGCAACAGCAGGTGTGGGCCTTTTCGGCCGGAACCTTTGGGGTTGCCGCCGACCAAGTTTAATGGGGCGGATGCGCTTTCGCCTGGGCCGAGGTGGCGCTTCGGTCTCTGGTTCGTCTCTGGAGGGTTTCATACGCCTTATTTTTTGCACCCGGGGAACTTCCTCTTCTTCCTCCTCTTCCTCTACTGCCTTTACAGCCGGGGGACGGGAAGGAGGCTGGGCGAGCGATTTGCCCAGGGCTTTCTTTAGTCTATCTTCGGCTTCAGGCGACACCGCGCTGAAATTGCTGGTTAGCCCCAGGTCGAGTTCCTCGGCCTTGACGAGAACTTCCTTGCTCTTTAGTCCCAATTCTTTGGCTAATTCGTAAACTCTTTTTGCCATTTTTCTTGGTTACCTTGGGTTATCCGTGCAGTTAAGGCGAAGATGCTTCATCCTTTTTCTCTCCGCCCTGTTCTTTAAGTTTATCCGAAGCAGCGGCCACTAACTTGGAAAGAGCGACATCATCTATATCCACTACCTCTTTCAAGCCCTCTACGCCCGCCTCCACAATATCCGCTACAGCATATATGCCGGCATCTATGAGTTTTTGGGCCATCTCCTCATCCACATCGGGAAGCCCGGTAAGTTCTTCCAGGGCGTCTTTGGTCGCCTGGGCCACTTCTTCCGTGCTATATACATCAATATCCCAGCCGGATAGTTTGGAAGCGAGCCGCACATTCTGCCCCCGCTTACCTATGGCCAAAGAAAGTTGATCTTCACTCACCAGCACTTCAGCGCGCTTTGACCCTTCATCCAAGACTATCTCCTTAATCTCTGCCGGCTTAAGCGCATTGGCTATTAAGGCCTCAGGAGATTCATCCCAGCGGACGATGTCAATCTTTTCCCCATTGAGTTCGTCCACGATGCCCTTGATGCGGCTTCCTCTTACTCCCACGCAAGCACCGACACAATCCACCCGGGGGTCTTTGGAAGTGACAGCAAGTTTGCTCCGAAACCCGGCCTCACGCGCCAGTTCCTTTATGGTGACAATGCCCTCGGCAATCTCCGGCACCTCCATCTGAAAGAGTTTGCGCAGCATATCCGGATGGGTGCGGGAGAGAATAATCTTCACCTTTTGTCCGGATTTGCGCACATCCAGGACATAGGCCCTTATGCGGTCGCCAGGACGATAGGATTCCGGAGGTATCTGTTCGCTCTTGGGAAGTACCCCTTCGGCGCGGGCCAGATTCACTATGATATTCGGTCCTTCGAAGCGTGCCACCCTGCCTGAAATTATCTCCCCCAGGCGGCCTTCAAAATCCTCGTAGATTACATCCCGCTCGGCTTCACGGATTTTCTGGATGATGACTTGTTTGGCGGCCTGAGCAGCGATGCGGCCCAACTCCTCTGGCTGGATAGCCTCTTTTGCCCCTTCCACTTCCAGGTTTCCTGTTTCCCTATCAATAGTAACCGTCATCCCCTGCGCAGAGCCCTGTCTTTTCTTCAGGACCGAAAGAAGCGCCGCTTCTATTCCAGAAAACACCACTTCCCTATCGATGTTTCTGTCCCGGTGAATGCTATCTATGATTCGCAGTAACTCCCCGTTCATCTTGAAAACCTCTTCTGCAAATTCTACTTGCAACAAAAAGAGTGGCCAGGTAAGGCCACTCTCTTCTGGCGTCACTCCTCCTTTGATAAATAACTCTTAGGGCTTCGGCGCCTGTAAGGCGATATTGTCGCCCGAAACACTGTCAAAAAGATGGATTTTATCCATATTGACGGCTAAATTCATCTCTTGGCCCATCTCAATTCTGTGATGCGCATCGAACTTGCCTATGAACTCATTTTTTCTGGTGGAGAAATAAATTATCATTTCATTGCCCAAAGGCTCCACTACATTGGCCGTGGCCCGCACCACATTGTCGCTGGGACCGCCCGGATAGTGTTCAAGGTCAAATAGGTCCTCCGGCCGGATGCCAAAGGTCACCGGCTTTCCCGCAAGGCGTGCAACGACGCTACTCAACCTATCGGGCAAGAGAATCCTGACCGTGCCCTCATCAAAATAATAGCGGCTATCCTCTTGCATAAGGCGGCCCTTAAGGAAATTCATAGGTGGTGTTCCTATGAAGCCGGCCACGAACATATTCTTTGGATAATCGTATAAATTAAGAGGCTCATCCACCTGCTGGATAAGGCCCTCATTCATTACCACGATGCGGTCGCCGAGGGTCATTGCCTCCACCTGGTCGTGGGTAACATAAATCATAGTAGATTGAAGTCGCTGATGGAGTTTCTTGAGTTCTGCGCGCATCTCCACCCGCAGTTTAGCATCCAGGTTGCTCAAAGGCTCGTCAAAAAGAAAGGCTTTGGGCTGTCTTACGATGGCCCGGCCCACGGCTACTCGCTGCCGCTGACCTCCGGAAAGGGCTTTGGGCTTACGGTCCAGAAGTTGAGTAATGCCCAGGATGCGCGCCGCCTCCCTTACCCGCTCGTCAATTTCTGCCTTGGGAAAGCGCCGCAGTTTGAGCCCGAAGGCCATATTTTTGTAAACGGTCATATGCGGATACAAGGCATAATTTTGAAATACCATCGCAATGTCCCGGTTCTTGGGCGGGACATCATTTACCAGCCTGCCGCCTATCTTTATCGTCCCCGCGGTAGGCTCTTCCAGACCCGCGATCATCCGCAAAAATGTGGATTTTCCACATCCCGAAGGCCCTACCAGAACCAGAAATTCCTTGTCATCTATCTTGAGTGTGGCCCCTGAGACCGCCACCACATCTCCGGGAAATATCTTGGTCAATTTTTCCAATTCTACTTCGGCCACCTGCTATCTCTCTATCTTGAACAGAGCCCCTGATGCTCGCTTTCCTGCTTATTTTAATAAAAAAATTATACCACAAAGGGAAAAATACTGTCAAGGGATTTTTGAGGTTTTTCTTGAATATCAGGGCGCTGGAGACGCTTGAAATGCGCTATTCTTGTGCCTCAAAGAGATCTTTGGGGAGTCTGGCCATAATGGCCTTTAGTTCTTGAGCAGATTTATGCAAAGCCTTAAGTTCGCTCGGGAGAAGGTCAATTTCAATGATTTCTTCCACTCCCTCTCGGCCCAGTCTGGCAGGAAGACCGATGAAGACATCCTCAAGGCCGTATTCGCCCCGGGCAAAAACCGATGCAGGAAGCACCTGCTTCTTATCTTTAAGCATGGCCTCGGCCATTAGAAGGACACTTGCTGCCGGGGCATAAAAGGCCGAAGATTCTTTCAAAAGTCCTACAATTTCGGCGCCGGCCTCACGGGTGCGCTGGATAAGGGCCTCTATCTTTGCTTGAGAGAGCGCCTTGCTGAGAGGTCTTCCCTTTACGGTTGAGCCTCCTGCAAGCGGCACCATTCGGTCGCCGTGGCTTCCCAGAACCATCGCCTCCACATCTTTCTGTGCCACACCAAGTTCCTGTGCTATGAAGAAGCGAAATCTCGCCGTATCCAGTACACCAGCCATCCCTAAGACTCGCTTACTGGGAAAGCCTGTGCGCTTCATCACTACATAGGCCATCACATCGAGGGGATTAGTCACCACCAGGATAATGGCCTCTGGCGCGAACTCCTTAACCCGTCCGGCCACCTGGCTGATGATGCGGCTATTCTTATCCAAAAGGTCCGCCCGGCTCATTCCAGGCTTCCGGGCAAGCCCAGCGGTTATCACCACCAGCGCGCTTCCGGCGATGTCTTCATATTTTTCCGTCCCTTTTATTCTGGAATCGTAACGCAGAACCGGCCCGGCCTGAGCCAGGTCCAGCGCCTTGCCCTGAGCAAGTCCGGGGACGATATCCAGAAGAACCACCTCAGCCAGTTCCCTCTGGAGAGTGAGTAAGGCCAGAGTGGCCCCCACATTGCCGGTGCCGATTATGGCCATCTTCGCCAAATTTGCCCCCTCAGCCTTGCGGAAGATAGGAAACGATGAACTCCAGCGGCTCCCCGCATCTTAAAGCAAAATCCTTAATGGATGCCGGAATGAGCACAGTTTGGCCTTTTTTTATCCTTTCGGCGTCATTTTGGTTATAGAGAATCTCGCCAGTTCCTGCAATGGCCATCAGGATTAAGAAACTTCCGGGCATATGGTAGCGGTACTCGCCTGGCTCAAATTCCCAGTGCTCCAGGATAAATTTATCGCACTCTACGAGACATTTCCTTTTGCCAGGGCCTTGTTCCAGAGGTTTAGGGGCGGACTTAGGCGGACCGGTGAGGGAAAAATCTATCACTTCCAGGGCCTTATTGATATGAAGGGGGCGGGGTTTTCCGTCAAAGCCCACTCTTCCCCAATCCCAGATGCGATAGGTCAAATCGGAATTCTGCTGAATCTCCGCCAGCACCAGCCCCCGGCACAGGGCGTGCACCGTTCCCGGAGGAAGAAAGATGCAGTCGCCCGGCGCCACCTCCACCCAGTTGAGGCATTCCTCCACCCGGTTTTCTTTTATGGACCTCTCGAAATCCTCACGGCCGGTCCCTTCCTTCAGACCCCGAATGAGCCTCGCTCCAGGCTCGGCATCGATAATTACCCAGGCCTCGGTCTTTCCAGGGTCAGCCTCCTGGAAGCGTTGGGCAGCCTGATCATTGGGGTGCACCTGAACCGAAAGGTCATCCTGAGCATCTATGAATTTTATGAGTAAGGGGAAGCGCGCCAGAGACCACGGGGGAAAATCCTTTCGCCCCAGCACCTCCTCTTTGTGGAATTTCAGCACCTCCCGCAGAGACTTTCCCGCAAGCGGCCCGTTGGCAATCACGCTTATATCGCTACTGCGGTCGGAGATCTCCCAGGACTCGCCTATCCGGGCATCTTCGGGCAAATTTTTTCCCAGCAGGCGTTTCAGGTTCTCTCCGCCCCAAATCTTGTCCTTGAAAATCTCCTCAAATTTCAGGGGATATAATTCTTCGCTCGGCATTCTGCAATGTCCCCAGAGTTTTACTCAACACTTACTTCCGGAGGATTGATGTAATTATTATACTTCTCTGCCACCCGGCCGCTCTGGGCATTTCCCGGATGGACATAAATGCGATAGCGAAATATCAGTTCCTGGCCGGCCTTCAAGAGGAAACTGCCGTCCAGGGATTTATCCCGTTTGAAATAGGAAAGCCCGAAACAGTTGGCAGTCATTAGTCCGTAGTTTCGCACATGCCAGTAGGTGGGGTAACGCAGGTTATGGGGATGGTCAAATATGGCTACGCCCACCCAGTTTCCGCCAACGGGTCCGGAGTAATCGCACCAGTGGGCTCGCTTGCCCCAGGTCTCGGCTTCATCGACGCCGCCGAAGGAGTTCTCAATCCGCCCGCCCCGACGCACATCCATAGTTGTGGCCAACCTTAGGGAGCAGATGCCCCCTTCTTTGGTATCCCCAAAAGTCACATCCGTCTCTTCAGCCTTGAAGTGAACCATCAGGTCAATAAGTCTTGCCGATGGCGGCAGATTAAAAAAACGGATGGTGCGCGTCTCATCTATAACCTTTTCCCCGCCGGATGTGACCCATTCGTTTTGCATCTCTATCTTGCCGAAAACCGCTCCGTTTGAGGTCGTTACCTTTTTGGCCAGTTGCCTTCCACAGTCTTTCGCATCGCTCCAGTTGTTGGTGCCATTTACCTCCCCGTGGGCTACGAAGAAGGCCTTATGATGAGGATGGTCGCGGGTCTCTCCGGGCACATCGGGAATCATAGGGAAGCCCCGGGTTACGGGGCTACCAAAAGGGCCCATTATGGGGTGAAAATAGGGGCGGATGACATCCTTGCCGAAGTATAGACTCCCCAAAAATTCTTCGCCGATTTTCACTTCGGTGGCGCCCTCTTTTTCCGTTATCGCTACCTGAGAGGCCCTTCGGACCCCGAGGGGTCCGTCAGGATACCGAGGGGCACTTACGCTTTTAGGGACAAGTTCATAGACACGAGATTGTTTGAGAGAAAGCCCTTGTTCAATCCACCAGAGCCGTGCCTCATCGCCGACTTGTTCAATCTGTGCCGCAATGGACTCTTCTTTTCCCTCTTCCACCAGGGTGAAAGTTTCGGCCCCCTGGAGCTCCTCCAGTGGAACGGTAGCACAAATCGGCGCGTTGAAAACCGAGTGCTTTCCGGCCTCAACCACGATTTTTTTATTTACCATCGCCATCTCCTTTTCTGTTCACTATCAACAATCCCCCGTAAAATGCAAAAATACCAGTAAAATGAGAAATGGTCAAGCCAAAAGAATAAAGTTGGATCAAGGGTTGCTCGTTGAGTCCCGAAAAGAAGTTCCATCTTGACCTGGCCCACTCAAACAATTAAATTAAGCATAGCGAAGTGGCGATTTAAGGAGGGCGAATGGTAACCACCACCAAATCGCGTTTTCTCTGGTATGGCTGGATGGGATTAGGGATAATCGCTGCGGCCGAAGTTTCGCTGCTCCTGGGCGTGGGCTTCGTGGGCACATTTTTCACTCCCATTTGCTGGTGGGGCTACATTTTATTCGCCGATGCCCTGGTGAATAAACTCAAGGGAAAGTCGCTTCTATCCACCCGGCCGGGAGAATTTGTCCTCTTGACTGTTCTCTCCATCGCCATCTGGCTTGTATTTGAAGGCTATAATGCCTTTATGGGCACCTGGAAGTATATCAACCTTCCGGATTCTATCCCCCTGAGATATCTGGGCTATGGTCTTTCCTTCGCCACCATCTGCCCCGGGCTTTTTGAGACCGCGGAGATTTTGGAAGGCCTGGGGCTTGCAAAAAGGCGCCTGCCGAATTTGAAATTTGGCCGTAAGTTTCTCGCTTTTCTTTTTGCCCTGGGGGTGCCGGCGGCTGCGCTTCCCATCATTTACCCTTCAGGTTATCTCATTCCTCTGGTGTGGCTGGCATTTATATTTATGCTTGAACCAGTGAATTATGTGCGAGGAGCGCCCTCTATTTTGAAAGACCTCCAGCGAGGCCACGCCGGACGGCTCTATGGGCTGCTAATCGCCGGCTTTATCTGCGGTTTTCTCTGGGAATTCTGGAACTATTGGGCCGTCGCCAAATGGAATTATTATGTACCCTATCTACCGAAGGCAAAGATTTTTGAGATGCCCATCCTGGGTTACTTTGGCTTTCCGCCCTTTGCCTTAGAATGCTACGCAATCTATCATTTTGTGCGTTCGGTTCTCACGCGCAAGGAATCTTATTACGGGTCCGCCTAATTCACCGGCCGAGGCTCTGAGCCCTTTATCACCTGGGCCAGTTGCATCTTTGGTTTACTCGTGCGGAAAGTTGAGTTTGTCTTTCGGGTCTGTTTTGGCCTCTTTCTCCTCCGCATCGCTCCAGCCATCGTTGTCGTCATCCTGGTCAGCGTTATCGCCGATTTCATCGCCATCGGTATCCCGCCACTCTTTGGGGTCCAGGGGGAAGGCGTCCCAGGGGATAGTGTGGGCGCGGGGCACCCCGTCGCGGTCAAAATCTAATTCCTTGTGGTCCGGGGTGCCGTTGCCGTTGCGGTCGTCACCCACGCCATCTCCATTGATGTCTGCGTCCATATTGTCCCCGATGAGGTCGCCGTCGGCATCCTCCCATTCTTCTGGTTCCAGGGGAAAGGCGTCCTGGGTATCTGGAACCTGGTCATTGTCGTCATCCGGGTCCAGATGGTTGGGTAGGCCGTCATTATCGATATCGGGCGGCCCGTCCGGAGTAATGAGAAGCGCCAGGTCCACCACGAAGGGCGGGGTCTTAAAAGTTTGTCTTCCGGTCGGGGCCTCAAAGGTGCCGAGGATGGCGGCCGTTTCCGGAGAATACCAATAGCCTCGCGAGGCCGCCGGCACATCCAGCGTCAAGGTAAACCCTTCCACCGGATTGCTGTGATTGTTGAAATGATGAAAGTAGACCCCGGCCCGTTCCTTTGAGGCCAGCCCGTAGGCGCGCACCTGGTCCGGAAGCGAGACTTCTACGGGCACCATCTTTACCTCGCCGTCCAGGCGGTAGACGAAATCCTGCATAGCCCGCACATACTCGCGCTCCTGGGGTCCGAGCCACATATTCATATAATGGCCGTCGCGGGCGTAACTGGTATTCCAGAAGATGAAGGCAATCTCGTGGAAAAAGGCGGTCCAGTTGCGGATGCGCATCCGTTGGGCGGAGCCGGCATCCCAGACCCCACCCACGCCCACCGGACGCGGCTCTTTACTGGGGGTATGATTGCCATGTTCGCCCACGATTACCGGCTTGCCATGCTTTTTCCACTCTATGGCCCTTGAGGCAGTATCTTCATCGGATACCAGTTCGTTCTTTGGGTCATAGCGCTGATACCAGTGCGGCGCGCTGACATCAATGCCGGCAAGTTCCGGTCGCTCCCAACTGGTGGTAACGGGATGGTGATAGGGGTCAATAGATTTCAAGTAAGGTATCATTATCTCATACCAGCGGTCATCGGCCTTCTGTTCGTTGAGAAACTGCCAGAAGTCCACATATGCTCCCCAACGGTCCACGCTATACTTGACAAAGCGCTTGAGCTTGGCCATTGCCTCGGCATTATCAGGTTCGTGGTTGTAGACCTTGAGAAATCCGAAAAACCCATAGAAGATGCGGAAATTATATTTTCGCGCATATTGAAGCATCTCGTCCACCATCACCGCTTCCTGAACCAGATAGTGGTCGAGGTCCTGATAGAGGTCAAAGGAGCAGTTATGCTGGGAATAGCGGAAGAGGTTGAAGCCGCACTGTCCGTAGCGCCGGAAATATACATCGGCGTTCTGCGGGTCCATAGACGGTCCTCGCACATAAAGTGGGCCTTCGGGTAATTCCACCAGGTCACGGCGGTCAGGCCGGAAGGGCCCCTCCATCGGCCGGCCGTCAAGCACGCTGCCGTTTGCCGACCCATCGCCCCAGCAGTCTTGGAGGCCGATGGGAAAGTACGGTGTGCCATCGTCGAAGACCCAGCGGAAGGGATTCGTGGGATGCGGCCTTACGAAACCGTGGGCAGGCCTTCGCCCTTTCACGCAGGTGAACGAGCCTTTACCCGTGGCCTTCTCGCCTCGCAGATTGGAAAAGACGAAAGTGTATTGCCATAGGCCGAGTTCCGAAGGGGCGAAGCGGGCTTTCCACAAGTTCTGCTCCTTGAAAATATATTTCACCTCCCGGCGTCGACCCTTGGGGGTTTCCACCATTTGCACACGGACATCGGGCCTTTTAGCGGAGCCATAATGGAACCCACCCACCGTAATCTTCTTTCCGCTGGGAGACTGGAAGGTGACATCTATGGCGACATCAAAGAAAGGATTCGCATACCTCTGGTTATGTTTGAAAGTAATCTCAAACACCTCGTAAAGAGGGATGGTGCGGGTGTTTTGAGTGTGCGTGACCTCTATGGGGGAGGCTTCTTCCGAATAGGCGAAAAGCGCGGCCATTGACAGCGCCACGAACCACACCGTTATGGTAATTTTTATTTGGAAAGTTATCTTAAACGCTCCCTTCTTTCGCGTGGTTCATCGCCTCAAGCCCAGGCGAAGTAGATGAAAAGCGCCCTTAATTATCTCCGGCAAATCGGCCTTGGATTGGCCCCGGGCTCTATTCTCAAATACTATGGGAACTTCGGCAAATTTTAAGCCAGCGCGGTGAAGCCAGAGGAGCATCTCCTCCTGGAAGGTATAGCCTTTGGAAAAGACGCGGTCAAGATTTATGCG
>Ga0111219_1062_pt1 | contig 10282 bp, 10 predicted proteins | sample DeeMarSWOR152_54_FD_80368 | JGI IMG/M metagenome (GOLD analysis project Ga0111219, IMG submission 80368) | Planctomycetes bacterium DG_23
ACAATCAAGCCGGCAGCGACCATCAGATGGACAATAATCCAGCCTTGCTTGTGCTTGAGGCTTTGGAACAAGAAAAAGAAAAATACCAGCACCGCCAGAAATTCTATTGATTTAAGAAGGGCGAAATGCCGCGCAGAGGCCGTCCGGATGGAAAGAAGAACAAACAGAGCAAAGAGCCCCAATGGTAGTCCCAGGCCGCTTTTCTGAATAATTAATTCCCCGCGCAAGGCCTGGTGCAAGAGCCAGGCGGAAACGCAAGCCAGAATGAGGCCATAAATGAGCGAGTTCGAGGCGACTCCCGCGGCTTGACGACAAAGAGGTCCCAGGACGATAACCAGCGCGGCAAAAAGAAAATAAAAAAACGGCAGACTTACCCGTTTGCCGCCTTTTTCTTCGGCCAACTTCTCTCCTCCGAGGTCTTATGGGGCCAGCCCGGTAAGCCCATCTAAGAGGGACTTGCGGCCCGTTCCAGCACCACGATGAGCAAAATTATGGCAAAGGTGTGGATAAGAATAAGCGCCGCCCCTATAGTTCCCACCCGATAAAGAAGCACGGCCAGAAGCCCCAGGGCAAAGGTCATAAGATATATAATGAGGACGGCCTGACGCACACTAACGCCTAAGTCCACCAGGCGATGTGAGAAATGGCGCTTATCGGCATCAAAAGGGCTTCTTTTTTCAGCCAGGCGGATGACGATAACCGAGGCGGTATCGTAAATGGGCAAGGCCAGGATGATGACGGGTATGAGGATGGTGGAGACCGGATGAGGCTCCTGGTAGAAAGTGAAGACTACGGTTAAGGAGGCAATCATATAACCGAGGAATAGGCTCCCGCAGTCGCCCATAAATATTTTTGCCGGGGGAAAATTGAAAACAAGAAAGGCCAAGATAGCGCCACCTAAGGCCAGGAGCAGGCTCGCCACAAACAATTGGCCGGTCTCAAAGGCCACTACCGAAAAGATGCCGATAACGATTAACCCCACGCCCGCCGATACGCCGTCCATATTGTCCAGCAGATTAAAGGCGTTGGTTATGCCCACCACCCAGATAACGGTTAGAAGCCCGCCGGTAAAGGGGCTTCCGATGAAAAGGGTAATCCTTATGCCGAAGATGACCAGCAGTAGAGCGGCGACAATCTGAAAGAGAAGTTTCCATCTGGCCTTAAGCCCGCGGATGTCGTCAATGAGGCCGACTATGGCCATAAGTGCGCCGCCGGCGAAGATGATGCCCAATTGTGTCAGTCGAGTGGCGATGCCTCCGAAATGGGTGAAGATGAATCCTCCAGAGCCGGGCAGGAAAGAGGCCCGGAAAATCACCGCCATAAGCCCCAGGACGACCGTGAGGGAGATGGCAAGGAAAATGGCCACTCCGCCGCCCAGAGGCTTGGGCTCTGCGTGGAATTTACGCTCTGCAGGGCGGTCGACAAAACCTATGCCGAGCGCTATCCGCCGTGCTGCCAGGACGAAAATAACGCCCAGTAAAAAGGATACCAAAGCCACATAGAAAAAGGGCATGCTAAGCGTCCCTAATTAGCAAAATTCGTCCGGGGGTTGCTCGATGAATCATCTTTGAAGTTTTCTTTTGGCCTTTTCCAGAAGGCCTATTTGCATAAATATACCTACCAGGCCGAGGAGTAAGAAAACTAACAGAATAAGTTCGGGCGAGGTGTTAACGAGGTTCGCCGCCGCCTTGGGGAAGCGATGCCAGCCCACCACCAGCACCGCCCCTACAATAAGGGCCGCGCCTTCAAAAGAGGTGGCCACAATTACCACCGGCTTGAAAAGAAGCAGGCAGAGTACCCCCAGACAGAGGAAACTCACCACTATCCATAAGAGATAGAGTCTCTCACCAAAGAGTTCTGCCAGAGTCGGCGAGAGGAATAGAATCCCAAAATATCCGCCTAATAGAAATACCGCCAGTTTTTGCATGGGCCAGGCCAATATGGCTAAGGCCAGTCCTATTACCAGCGCCCCCACCCACGGAGGGAACCCCAGTTCCGCGGCAGCCCAACTGCCCGCAATCGCCCCTACCACGGCCCCGGCCAAAATCACCGCCACGCGATAAATCTTGAGTCCGTATATGAGAAAGAGCAGCCCGCCTACGAAATAAATAAGTGCCATCGCTTCCGGCATCCTCACAATGACCCAGCGAATTCGCTCTATCATCATAAACACCTCACTTCCTCGAGAGATAAATTAATTATATATGCGCGCTCGCTTCAGTCAACTAAAAAGCCTTGAAGGCTACTCTTCTCTTTTCGCTTGCTTTAAGAGACAAAGATGCCTATAATTAATAATAGATTGAGTTTCTGAAGGCCAGGTTGTTCAGGTTTTTTGATGAATAAGGGTTTGGTTCTGCTTTTCACCGGTACCGGAAAGGGAAAGACCACGGCCGCCCTGGGTACGGCGCTGCGGGCCGCGGGTCACGGAAAGTCATCGCTCGTAATTCAGTTTCTTAAAGGTCGCCATCCCTCTGGAGAGCGGGAGGCCTTGAAAGGCCGTCCTGTAAAGATTGAAATTGTGGTCTTACCTCATATAGAAGGAGAAGGCGGAACCGCTCGTTTCTCAATACTTGAGGAAAGCGATATTTCTGAGACAGTGCGCCAGGAGGCCCGCAAGGCCTGGGAATTTGCTCGCAAGAAAACCCTGAGCGGCGCGTATGACCTGGTGGTGCTGGATGAGGTTACGCATTTAATCAAACTGGGCCTCGTTTCTTGTAACGAGGTGATGGAACTTCTGGAAGAACGGCCTCAGGATATGGATATAATCCTCACCGGCCGTGATGCGCCTGCGGAACTTATCTCTCGGGCAGACCTGGTTACCGAAATGTGCGAGGTCAAGCATTATTTCCAGCAAGGGATAAAGGCGAAAAGGGGCCTGGACTGGTGAGCCTCTCTGGAAAGGGAAATGCATTATGGCCAGGACGCAAATCTTTGTTTTTCTTACCATACTCTTTTGGGGAGTATCCCCGGTAATGACCAAGGCCGGCCTTGACGCCCTCAAACCTGGGGCCGGTCCCTTGGTGGCGCTCACTCTGCGGTTGGTAGTTTGCGCGGTAATTCTTCTTATCGCCCTTTCGCTCATCGGCAGGACTCAAACCCTTTTTACAATGGGCAAAAAGGCTGCCTTACTCATTGTGGCCGGCGGAATAATCGGCAACCTCCTGGGCTCCTGGGCATATTTTTCTGCCCTGGCTCGCGATGAGGCCTCACGCATCACGCCACTTACTTCAACTTATCCCTTAGTGGCCCTGGTTATCGGCATACTCGTCCTGGGAGAGAAAATAACTGTGTTCAAAGTGGTGGGCGCGCTGGCTATAGTCCTGGGGCTTATTCTCCTGGGAATTACGCCCCGGAGATTATAAAATATATGTTGCGGCCAGACGGGGAATTTTTAGGAGTATGAGAAGTGGCGCTGTTTGATGAGGAAGAGGGTTTTAAGGTCACTCCGGATATGCCGCTGGCCACGCGTATGCGGCCGAGGAGCGCAGAGGAATTTGTGGGACAGGAGCATTTCTTCGGCCCGGGAAAACTTCTGCGCAGGATGCTGGCCGCGGACCGGTTGATGTCAGTAATCTTCTATGGCCCGCCGGGCACGGGAAAGACGGCCTTGGCCTATGTTATCGCCAATACCACCAGGGCCCATTTTGTGGGGCTTAATGCGGCCGGCTCCAGTGTGGCCGAGGTGCGCGAGGTCATCTCCCGAGCCAAGGAGAGAAAAAGGGTCTCGGGAAAGCGCACCGTCCTTTTCGTGGACGAACTTCACCGCTTCAATCGCGCTCAGCAAGATGTGCTCCTGGGCGATGTGGAGCGGGGCACCATCATCCTTATCGGCGCCACGGTTCACAATCCCTTCTTCGCCATCACCTCACCCCTTCTTTCCCGCAGTCAGATATTTGAATTCCAGGCCTTGAAGCCGGAAGAGATAAAGGTTATTCTGGAGCGAGCCCTTGCCGATAAAGAACGGGGGCTGGGTGATAGCAAAATTGAGATTAGCGCTCGGGCCCTTGATTTTCTGGGGGAGATTTCCGACGGCGATGCCCGTCGCGCCCTCACCGCTCTGGAGGTCGGCGTGCTTTCCGTCAAGCCGGATAAGAAGGGCGTTCTCCATTACGACTTGGAAGTGGCTCAGGAATCCATTCAGAAAAAGGCCATAGTCTATGACCGGGATGAAGATGCGCACTACGATGCGGCCAGTGCTTTTATCAAGAGTATGCGCGGTTCGGACCCGGATGCCGCCCTTTACTGGATGGCCAAGATGCTGGAGGCCGGCGAGGACCCGCGCTTCATCGCCCGGCGAATGGTCATCTGCGCAGCTGAAGATGTAGGCAATGCCTCGCCTATGGCGCTGGTGTTGGCTAATGCGGCGCTTCAGATTTCGGAATTCGTGGGGCTTCCCGAGGCCAGGATACCTCTGGCCCAGGCGGTAACCTTTATCGCCACCGCACCCAAGAGCAACGCCGCCTATTCAGCCATCGCCGCAGCGGAAAAAGATGTGCGTGAAGGCCGCACCCTTCAGGTGCCCCAACATCTCAAAGGCGCATCTTTCAAAGGCGCCAAAAGACTGGGCCGCGGCGTGGGTTATAAGTATGCCCATAATTTCAAAGACCATTGGGTGGCTCAAGAATATATCCCTGCGGATAAGCAGTACTATAAACCTACTACCCAGGGCTATGAGGCCGAGATAAAAAAGAGGCTGGAGGCGTGGAGAAAGAAACGGCGCGAAGAATTGTCCAAGAAAAAATAGCCCGACTTACGGAAAACGAAAGGCAGGAAAAATCAAAGTCTGTTGAAGGACGCCTTTTTTCACTTGACGAATTCCAGCGGAGCAAGGTAATTATGTTTTTTGTCGGTGTGTCCGATGAAGTTGATACCGCAAAATTGCTGGCTCGTGCGCTTGATGAGGGAAAAATCGTGGCTTTGCCCAAGACATATATGAATAGGGGCGACCTTGCGGCCTTTGCCATTAAGGGATTGAGCGAACTTCAGCCCGGAACCTTCGGGATTTTGGAACCGCCGGAGGCCTGGCCCATTGCTGTGGCGAGCATAGATTTCATCGTGGTTCCGGCGCGGGCCTATGACCGCAAAGGTAATCGGTTGGGCCGAGGCAAAGGCTTCTACGACCGGTTTTTGGCCCAAACGGATTTGACCGCCGTGCGTTGCGGTGTGGCATTTGATTGTCAGATTTTTCCCCATATTGCGCACACCCCATCCGATGAACCGGTGGACATAATAATTACAGAATCCGAGGTAATAAGGTGTAGATAGAGTGGAGGTTTTTCCTTTAGCGGGTTCACTGTTGTGAGGCCGCGCATTTTGATAAGGAGCAGAAAATGCGCAGAGTAATCATTGTGTTCATCGTGGTTATTATAGTTCTTTTCGGCTACTACTATGGCCGTAGATACTGGCGGTCGGCGGAAGAAGAAAAGGCCCCACCGGAAGAGGCGCCTGCAAGGCCCGCGGTGGAGAGAGTCGTTATGGAGGCTGAAGCTCCGGATGTGGCTGAAGTGCCGGTTGTGACTGAAGTGCCGGTTGTGGCTGGAGTTGACCCGGCTGAAGAACTCGTCAAAAAAGGCGAGAAAGCCGCCAAAGAAGGCCGCCGAATGGAGGCCAGGAAATATTTTGAGGAGGCCTTAAGTAAGCATGCGGAGTCTCGCTGGGCGGCTAAGGCTGCTTTGGCCTTGGGGCCGATGTATATGGCTGCGGGAGAGAAATATCTGGCCCGAAATGCCTTTTCCAAGGGGCTGGCCGCCAGCGCTTCGACTGAGGAAGCCGACGAGATAAAAAAGACGCTTGTTTCGCTAAATGAAGAAATTATCTTCTCCAAGAAGGCTTCGCCGGACTCGGTAGTTTATGTGGTGAAAAAGGGCGATACCTTAAGCAAGATTGGCCGGGCCTACGACATACCTTACGCACTCATCAAGCGCATAAATGACCTCGAAAGCGACCTTATTTTTCCCGGCCAGCGACTTAAAGTTATTAAGGGACCCTTTGATGCGGTGGTTGAATTGCAGAAATACCGTCTCACCGTTTACCTCAAGGGAAATTTCGTCAAAGAATACCCCATAGGCATCGGAAAGGCGGGCATTACCCCCATAGGTAAATTTAAGGTCAAAAATAAACTCCCAAATCCGGCCTGGACCAAGCCCGGAGAGCAGATGGCCGCCGACGACCCCGAAAACCCCCTGGGCGAACGCTGGATTGGCGTTGAAGCCGACTATGGTATCCACGGAACTATCGAGCCGGAGACCATCGGCCAGGCGGCCAGCCAGGGCTGTATCCGTATGTATGAGGCCGATGTGGAAGAGTTCTACGACCTCGTAGTGGTGGGAAAATCCACTGTGGAGATAAGGCCGTAGGGCCGCGCGGCAGGTCTTCCCCATAAATCACTTTTAGGGCTGGGAGGTCTACATCCCGGCCCCTTTTCTTTGGAACCCTTAAATGGAGCAGCGAGCGAAAAGCTTTCAAAGTGGGAGAGTGCTTCTATTTGGTTTGGGGCATATGATAACTGACTGTTACGCCAACTTCTTGCCTGCCCTTATCCCCATATTTATAGATAAATTTGGCTTCACCCTGGCAATGGGCGGGGCGTTGGTATCGGTAATGGTATTTTCCGGCTCGCTCCTGCAACCGCTTTATGGGTATCTTGCCGACCGCTTGAGGCGCAACTGGTTCGTTATCCTGGGTCCAGGGATAGCGGCTATTTTTATAAGCGCTGTAGGCCTTACTTCCAGTTTCGCAGTTATATATTTGTTGGTTTTTGCCAGTGGTATAGGGGTGGCATTTTTTCACCCTCAGGCTGCGGCGATGAGCGGCCAGGCTGGAAGTCGGCGCCACGGCCTGGGGATTTCTCTTTTTACTGCCGGAGGGAATATTGGTTTTGGTGTGGGGCCTTATTTCATTTATCTGGTAATCGCCTTATCCGGCCTGAGTAAGTCTTATATCGCCGCCATTCCCGGCATATTGATGAGCCTTCTTTTGCTCTTTGTGGTGAAAAGGAAGCCTATCCAGGCAGGTTCGAGCGTATCGGAGAACCTACTTCGGCCTATACTAACGAGAATCAAATACCTGCTCCCTCTTTTCATAGTGGTGGTCTTGCGGGCGGCTACCGCAGTATGTTTTGTGTCCTTTTTGCCGAAATTTCTACTTGATGAAGGAGTGCCTTTAAGTGTGGGCACTATTGCCGTGCTCGTTTTCACCTTTATGGGAGGCTTAGGGGGGATATTGGGCGGGCATCTCTCCGACCTGATAGGAAGAAAAGCGATTATCTTGCTTTCGCTACTGGTAAGCGTTCCCTTTTTGGGTCTTGCGCTCGGCGTATCCGGAAAAATGCTTTTTCTGGTCCTGGGCGTGGCCGGGTTCCTCTTTTATTCCGGGAATCCGGTAAATGTTACCTTTGCCCAGGAGATGGTGCCAGAAAGCGCCAGTTTCGTCTCCAGCATTGCGATGGGCTTTTGCTGGGGAATAGGCGGTTTTAGCGCCTGGGCCGTGGGCAAATTAGGTGATTCTTTTGGCCTCGGCTTTGCTTTGTATTTGGTTGTCTTTTTGCCATTGGTGGCTTCGGCCTTTGCCCTGGCGCTGCCCTGGAAATTGCCGCCTGCAAAATCAAAATAGCACGCCATTTCTTCTCCGCCTTACGGCGACCCAGCCATACGGCCTTTCTACCAGTGAGAGTGGCAACCTACAATTCTTTTGACAGCAAGAGGCGAAATCAATATAATCCAAAAAATGCGCATTATAGGCGGGGAAAAGAAGGGAACGCGTCTTTTCGAGGTTGCCCGTATCAGGCCCACGGCCGATAAAGTGCGTGAGGCCATTTTCGATATCCTGAGGCGTGCGGTCGAAGGGGCATCGGTTCTGGACCTTTTTGCGGGCACCGGGGCGATGGGTCTTGAGGCCCTGAGTCGCGGGGCGGAGTATGTGGTTTTCGTGGAGAATTCCCGGGCGGTGGTTGCCGCTTTAGAGCGCAATGTGGAGAAATTGGGCTACCGTAAACGCTCGCGTATCATCAGGGCTTCGGCCTCAAGTATTGAGCGATTCCTGCAAGAAGAAAGCCGCCGGTTCAGTCTCATCTTTATGGACCCGCCTTATCGCCAGACGCTCAAGGTAGTGCCGGGAAGGAAGATTTACGAATTGATTAAGACCCTGAGCGATGAGGAGAAGATTCTTCCAGAGGCACTTCTGGTGCTGGAGCACAGGAAGGACGCCGAAGTGCCCCGGCAAATCTCGAGCCTTTCTCGCCAGGACCAGAGGCGCTATGGCCATACGGCGATTTCTTTTTTTGTGAAGGTCCCATCGGTAAAACCCGGTGCTCAAAATGCCGACAGAGCTCAATAGATAGATATGAGCCAGGAAAAAAAAGAATTTGCTTTGCAGGTCGCAAGACGGCTGCGTAAGGCTGGTTTTGAGGCCTATTTCGCCGGCGGCTGCGTGCGGGATATGCTTTTGGGGATTTCTCCGGAGGATTTTGATATAGCCACCTCAGCCCGGCCCAAAGAGGTGATGGCACTTTTTGAGAAGACCATCGCCGTGGGGAAAGAATTCGGCTCTGTGAGGGTGGTGGAACCTGAGGGCAAGTTTCAGGTGGAAGTGACGACATTTCGCCGTGAAGCCGGATACAGCGATGGCCGCCGTCCGGATAAGATAGAGACGGCCACTGCCGCCGAAGATGTGAAAAGGCGAGACTTCACCATAAACGGTATGCTCCTTGACCCGGAAACTAACCAGGTTCTGGATTATGTGGGTGGAAAAGAGGATTTGAAGAGCCGGCTCATTCGGGCCGTCGGTGAGCCCCAAGAGCGCTTTGAGGAAGATAGGCTCCGCCTCATACGGGCGGTGAGATTTGCCTCCCGCTTTGATTTCGAGATTGAGAAGAAAACCTATCAGGCCATCAAGCAGATGGCCCCCAAGGTGAAATCGGTTTCCTTTGAGCGTATACGGGATGAACTCAAGCGAATGCTCGTTTCGCCATCGCGCAGAAGGGCCCTGGAACTCTTGAGTGAACTGGGCCTATTAAGAGAGATTTTGCCCGAGGTGGAGGCGATGAAGGGCGTTCCTCAATCCGCCGAGCATCATCCTGAAGGCGATGTCTGGGTGCATACGCTTCTCTCCATGGAAAAACTCCGAAGTCCCTCCTGGGAACTTGCGCTTGCCACTCTTTTGCACGATGTGGGAAAGCCCTCCGCCTTTGCCGCATCCGGCGGAGAGTCTTTCATCTATCACGAAAAAATCGGGGCAGAGATGACTTCTGAAATTTGCCGGCGACTCAGGACCTCTGCCAAAGAGCAGCAAAGAGTGGTCTGGCTGGTGAAAAGGCACCTGGTTCTCAAGGATGCCGAGCGAATGAGAAAAAGCACCTGGAAAAGACTTCTCGCTTCGGGAAATTTCGATGAACTGCTGGAACTTCATCGCGTGGATGCCCTGTCTTCAACTCTGGACCTGGCAACTTACGATAAAGCGCTCCAGATACGGGAAGAACTTTCCCAGGAGGAACTGGAGCCGCCGCCTTTAATCACCGGCCACGACTTAATTTCTCTGGGCCTTGAGCCCGGCCCCATATTCAAGGAAATACTGAGCCAGGTGCGCGAGGAGCAACTCGAAGGCCGCATAAAAACAAAAAACGAGGCAATGAAACTGGTTAAGAAAATCTTGAAAGATGTCGGAAGTCGGCGGTCGGCAGCCCCTCCTAAGAAGGATAAGAAACCCCAAGACCACCGCCGACACACCTAATTCGCTATAGAATCAGCATCGCATCTCCGTAACTGTAGAATCTGTAACCTTTTCGCTGGGCCTCTTCGTAAGCAGCCAGAATTTGCTCACGCGTGGCAAATGCCGAAACCAGTAAAAGTAGTGTGCTCCGGGGAAGATGAAAATTAGTAATCATAGCATCCACGGCCTTGAACTGGAAAGGTGGATAGATATATAAATCCGTCCAGCCTTCGCCTTCCTGCCAACGCCCTTTGCAGGCTCTGCCCCTACGGGCCATCTCTTCCAGCACGCGCACCGATGTGGAGCCTACGGCGAATATACGCCCTCCGCCTGCTTTAGTTTCTGCCACAGCCCGGGCGGTTTCTTCCGTGAAGAAGTAAAATTCCGGTTCCACCTTGTGCGCTTCTATTTTTTCTGTTTTTACGGGCTGGAAGGTACCGGGGCCAGTATGAAGGGTGAGATAAGCGATTTTTGCGCCGGCGGCCTCAATTTTCTTCAAGAGGCTGGGGGTGAAATGAAGCCCGGCGGTAGGGGCTGCAATAGCGCCGGGTATTTTGGCAAAGACGGTTTGATAGCG
>Ga0111219_1072_pt1 | contig 10268 bp, 8 predicted proteins | sample DeeMarSWOR152_54_FD_80368 | JGI IMG/M metagenome (GOLD analysis project Ga0111219, IMG submission 80368) | Planctomycetes bacterium DG_23
AGGACCAGGATGTAAAGTGGATGGCGATTGGCCTCCAGATACTGTCCCGTAAATATATCGCGGACGAAGCCGCTTAGGCCGCCGTGCTCCTTTATCTCTATGGCCCTTGCCAGATAAGCCACTTCGTCACTCGTGGCCCGCTCATTTCTGGCGAAGTAGGTACTGGAGAGCGAAAGAAAAAGCACTGTAACCAGGATAAGAAGGAGGGCTTCAAGGCGCCGGGGACCTCGGTCTTTGCCCCAAACCGGTGCTACAGCAAGGCTTTTCACTATTCTCTTCGGGCGTTTAAGCACCATTTCCGGCAGAAGGGAAACGATTAAGATGACGCCCAGGGAAAGGAAATAGACTATCAGAAGGGCAAAGAAGGCGAGAGAATAACGCCCCAGAATCATTGGTCTTTGGCTCTCGTGGCCCAGGAGCCAGCCGCTGTATGAAAGTAAAAAAAGAAATGCCAGTACCAAAAAGATTCTCGTCTTGATCATACTCTCTTCCGGCGAAGAATTGCGCGAAGTTCTTTGAGAAAAGTTGCTATTTCCCGGTCCGTGCCTACGGTAATGCGAAGAGAGTTACGCAGTCGCGGCAGGTCCATATACCTTACCAGTATCTTTTTTCGCTTGAGGGTTTGATAAATCTTGCGGGCAGGAGGAAAGCCCCTCCTTCGTTCAAATCTTGCCAGGACGAAATTTGCTTTTGAAGGACAAACTTCCGCCCCCAAATCCAAAAGCGAACGAGACAGCCGCTCCCTGGTCTTTTGCACCCGCCCTACATTACGCCTCATATGCTTTAAGTCCGAGAGCGCCGCCACCGCGGCCTTTATGCTCAACCTATCCACATTATATGAATCCTTCACCTTGAGCATTCCGGAGATGAGCGCTTTGTCGCCCGCGGCAAAGCCGATGCGCATTCCGGCCAGAGAAAACGATTTGGAAAGGCTGCGCAGCACAATGAGATTATCGTAGCGTTTGACAAGTGGCAGAGCGCTTTCTTCACCATAAGGCGCTTTGGAGGCAGCAAAATCCGCATAGGCCTCATCCACCAGCACCACGCCTCGGGCTTTCTTCGTGACTCTTTCTATTTCCTGACGAGATAGGAGGGTGCCTGAAGGTGAATTGGGATTGGCCAGAAGCACCAGCCGCGCACCGGCTCGCGCGAAATCCCGGGGCAGAGACCAATCCCGGTTAAATTGCACTTTTATGAGACGGCCCATTTGTATCTGCCCCTGCGTTTCATAAAGGAGATATGAGGGATAAGGATAAATAACCGTGTCGCCTTCGGCCACCAAAGAGCGGAAGGCAATGGTCAGAAGTTCATCTGAGCCGCGTCCCACCAGGATAAGGTCTTGCCTGAGACCATAAACTTTGGCTGCCTTTTCCCTGACTTCGGTGGCCAGGGGATCGGGGTAAAGTCTTAGATCCTGCGAAGCGGCGTTCTTTATAGCCCGAAGGACTTTGGGAGAAGGGGGATAGGGATTTTCATTGGTGTTGAGTTTTATGAAGTCGGTCTCCCTGGGCTGCTCCCCGGGCTCATAGCCCTTCATTCGGGCGATGTTTTTGCGAAGGTAAGGCATAGTTCGGCCTCTGGCTTATTGGGGCGGTTGGTCTTTCTGCGCCCTGGATTTTTGGCTCACTCGCTTTTTTACCGATTCTGAATGCCATTTCAGGCCTTCGGCCTTGGCGAGGGTCTCTATTATGGGGGCTTCTTTTTCCAGCGCCTCTTTCGTATAAGTAATTATGTGCGCCCGCCTCATAAAATCCTCCGGCGAAAGTGCGGAGGAAAATCTTGCCGAACCAGAGGTGGGCAGGATATGAGAAGGCCCCGCCGAGTAATCCCCCGCAGCCACCGGCGAACTGGCTCCCAAAAAGATGGCCCCGGCATTTCTTATCCCTTCTGCAATCTTTTCGCCCTCCTGACAGATTATCTCCAGGTGTTCCGGGGCTATGCGTTCGGCCAGGCTAACGGATTCTTCAAGGCCTTTCGTTACCATTATGAGGCCGTACTTCTCCAGGGCCTGCTTCAAGCCCTCCAGTTCCAGTTTCTCCAGGCTTTTTTGCACCTCTTGAGCAAGATTTGCCGAAGAGGTCACTAAAATGGCTATCCCCGGAGAATGTTCCACCTGCGCAGCGAGATCCAGCGCCACAAGCGAGGCATCGGCTGTCTCATCGGCCAGGACCAATATCTCGCTGGGACCGGCGAGCATATCTATGTCCACCCACCCGAAAACTTCTTTTTTGGCCAGGGTCACGAAGATGTTCCCCGGCCCCACAATCTTATCTACTCTCTTAACCGTCTCCGTGCCCAAGGCCAAGGCGGCAATGGCCTGGGCACCTCCTATAGTGTAAATCTCATTTATGCCCAAACTTTCGGCGGCGGCGAGCACAAGGGCTGAGGCCCGGCCGTCTTCCTGGGGCACGGTGGCAATTGCAATCTCTTTTACCCCTGCCACCCGCGCCGGAATGACCGACATAAGGACGGTCGAAGGATAAGCGGCCTTACCGCCGGGGATATATATGCCCACGCGCCTTAAAGAAAGCCATTTCTCTATGATGCGTTTACCGTCTTTCTTATGAGTTTTGGCCTCTGGCGGAGAAAATCCCTGATAGAAACTACTGATGTTCTCTTTAGCCGCCTCCAGCGCCTGCAAGAATTCCTTGGCAACCTCTTTTCTTGCCCTTTGAATTTCCTCCTCAGGTACTCTAAAGTTTGAAGGTGAAATCTCCACGCCATCCAGAAGTCGCGTATATTCCGAGAGTGCCAAATCGCCTTTTTCCCTTACATCCTTAATTATGCGCTGGACCACTTCCCGGGGAGTAAGTTCCTCGCCAAAAATCTCTTTGGTTCTGGAGATGGAAGCAGGAGTCTCGGCCCCGGCAGAGAATTCACGAAGCTCTTCAAATCTCCTCAGGGCTTCACTGGCCCCTTTTTCTCCCCAGCGTATAATCTTCACTTTCAAGCCCCTCGATTCAGAAACTCGTCACCAGAAATTGGTTACTCGGAACTCGTCAGCCGTCATTCCAATTACGGATGACGAATGACGAATTACGAATGACCGATGACTGGCAGGCTCAATCTCTGAATCTATATTTGAAAAGCACCCACAGGGCCCTAAAGCCATCTCTCCAGGTAATCTTTTTGCCCTCTTCGTATCCCCGGCCGCTATAGGAAATAGGCACTTCGTAAAGCCGAAAACCCCGCTTGGCCACCTTGGCCGTAAGTTCCGGCTCTATGCCGAAGCGGTTTTGTTTTAGGGTGAAGGATCTGATGACTTCTTTCTTCAAGGCCTTATAACAGGTCTCCATATCGGAGAGGTTTATGTTATATAAGGTGTTGGTCAAGGTGGTAAGGAACTTATTGCCCACATAATGCCAGAAGAGTAAAACCCGATGCGGCCCGCCCAGGAAACGAGAGCCATAGACCACATCGGCCTTGCCCTCAAGGATGGGCTGGAGCAGCTTACTGTAATCGGCCGGGTCATACTCCAGGTCAGCATCCTGTATAATGAGGATGTCGCCGGTGGCCTGGGCGAAGGCCCGGCGCACTGCAGCACCTTTTCCTTGATTTGGGTCCTGATAAAAAATCTTGATATCTTCTTCAGAATAGCGCTTCTTTAGCCCTTCAAGCACCTCCCGCGTTCCATCCGTGGAGCCATCGTCCACGATGATAAGTTCTTTAGCCAGCCCCGCGTCAGCCTCCATCACCCGACGCACTATCTCTTCCAGGGTGGCTTCTTCATTGTAAACGGGCATACAGACAGAAAGTTTCATAACAAATCAAACTATATCTTAAAGGGACCGAAGTCAAGTAAAAAGGCTCACTTTGTTGACAGGTTTGCGTGTTGACTTGAGCACAGAAATTGATTATAATGGTTTTGTTTGACCGCGGATTCTTATTTGCTTGACTCTGCCGAGCGGGAGGACAAAATGGGCAGGATATTCAATGACATCACGCAGACTATTGGCCAAACCCCTCTGGTGAGATTAAATCGCATCACCGCCGGCCTTAAGGCAGAGGTTGTCGCCAAACTGGAATTCTTCAACCCCCTGAGTAGCGTCAAGGACCGCATCGGCGTATCTATGATCGTGGCCGCAGAAGGCGATGGAAAGATCAGCAAAGATTCCGTCATCATTGAGCCAACCTCCGGAAATACCGGCATTGCCCTGGCCTTCGTCTGCGCTGCAAAAGGCTACCGACTCATTCTCACTATGCCCGAGACTATGTCCATAGAGCGAAGAAGCCTATTGAAACTTCTGGGCGCAGAAGTCGTCCTCACCCCGGGCGAAGAAGGTATGCCCGGAGCCATCCGTAAGGCCGAGGAACTGGCAAATAAGACCCCCAATTCCTTCGTCCCTCAGCAGTTCCAGAACCCGGCCAATCCAGAGATACACAGAAAGACCACCGCCGAAGAGATATGGAATGATACCGATGGCAAGGTGGACATATTGGTCTCGGGTGTGGGCACCGGCGGCACCATTACCGGCGTGGCCGAGGTGATAAAGAAGAGGAAGCCCGAATTTAAGGCCATCGCCGTGGAGCCCACAGATTCCCCGGTGCTCTCCGGTGGCGAGGCCGGCCCCCATAAGATTCAGGGCATAGGTGCCGGTTTCCTTCCCGATGTGCTCAATACAGACATAATTGACGAGGTCGTCAAAGTCACGAGTGAAGACGCCTTTGCCACCGCCAGAAGACTGGCCAAAGAAGAAGGCATCTTAGTAGGCATATCATCGGGCGCAGCGGCCTGGGCAGCGCTGGAAGTGGCCAGGCGCCCGGAAAGTGAAGGAAAACTAATCGTGGTCATCCTGCCCGATACCGGCGAGCGATACTTGAGCACCCCTTTAGCCCAGGAAGGATAGCCTATGGAGCGTACCTTACTTCTGCTCAAGCCCGATGCCTTGAAGCGGCGCTTGGTGGGCCGTATTATCCAGCGTCTTGAGGATAAAGGCCTGGACATCGTGGGAGTGAAGATGATGCAACTCACCGAAGAGGTGCTGGCCGAGGCCTATGAGGCGCATCGGGAGAAGTCCTTTTACCGGCCTCTTCTTGAATTTATGCAGTCCGGGCCGGTAGTGGTTATTGCCCTCGAAGGCCGAGACGCCGTCGCTGCGGTAAAAAAGATGACCGGGGCCACCTTCGGCTGGAAGGCCGAACCAGGAACCATCCGCGGCGATTTGACCTTAGACCAGCGGGCCAATCTGGTCCACGCTCCGGATACCGAGGACGCTGCCCAGAGAGAACTGGCGCTTTTCTTCAAAGCGGAGGAAATCTTTCCCTGGCCCAAAGAAGACCTTAAGTGGATTTATCACCTTGAGGAAGGCGAAAAGCCTTAATTTAGTCCTTCGTTACTCGAAATTAGTCATTCTAATGACCGGTTACGAGTGACGGATGACGAATGACGAAATTGGGGAGGTTTTTATGCGCATTGTGAATTTCAAAAATGTCCCGGCTGAGGAGGTGGAGGAAGGGGCTAAAGGCGTCCTTATCCGCTGGCTCATACGCGATGCGGATGGTGCCGAGAATTTCTTTATGCGGCATTTTGAAATCGCCCCTGGTGGCCATACCCCAAGGCATTCCCATCCCTGGGAGCACGAGGTATTCATCCTGGAGGGGAAAGGCATAGTCCTGGGCGCTGAGGGAGAAAAAGAATTCTCGCCCGGTGATGTCATATTTGTGCCTGCTGGTGAGGAGCATCAGTTCAGAAATCCCTCTCTGGTGGCAGGCACGGCGAGAGAAAAGTCGGTAGCCTTCCTCTGTCTCATACCTTCAAAGGAATAGTGCGTCATCTGATTTGCCTGGCTTTTTTCTCCCGTCCAGCCCAAGGAGGTATTGAGATGGCCAAGTTGGAAAAGAAACCCACCACCGCCCTTTATCCTCTCCCGGCAGTCCTGGTGACCTGCGTGGATGAAGCCGGAAAACCCAATATCATCACCATCGCCTGGGCGGGCGTAGTCTGCTCCCAGCCGCCTATGGTAAGTATTGCCATAAGACCGCATCGCTATAGCCACCCGCTCATTGCCGCCTCCGGCGAGTTCGTAGTAAACATCCCTGGCGAAGAGCTGCTGCGCCAGACCGATGGCTGCGGTATGGTCTCCGGTCGGGATGTGGATAAATTTGAAAAATTCGGCCTCACTCCAGAACCTGGCTCAAAGACCAAGGTGCCGCTCATAAAGGAGTGCCCGGTGTGTCTGGAATGTAAAGTCACCGAGCGGCTTTCCTTAGGCACCCACGACCTTTTCATCGGCGAGGTCCTGGCGGTGCACATTGAGGAAGGGGTGCTGGACGAAAAAGGCGGCATAGATTTCGCCAAGGCCCGCCCCATCACTTTTACCGGCACTGGCGCCCAGTATTGGAACCTCAAAGAAAAAATCGGCCATTACGGATTTACCAGATAGGCGGCGCGTGGAGATGAGAAAATGAAACCGGACAGGGAGAGAATTGCGGAACTGCGGCGCCTCATCCGCCACCACGACCGAAAATACTACATTGATGCCGCGCCGGAAATAAGCGACTACGAATATGATATGCTGGTGGCCGAACTGCGCAAACTGGAGGAAAAGCATCCGGAACTCATCACCCCGGATTCCCCCACGCAAAGGGTGGGCGGCGAGCCTTTAGAGGGCTTTGCCACCGTGGAACATCGGTTGCCTATGCTCTCCATAGATAATACCTATTCTGAGGATGAAATGCGGGAGTTTGACCGTCGGGTGCGCCGACTTTTGGAGAGTGACGAAGTGGAATATGTGGTGGAACTCAAGATTGACGGGCTGGCGGTGTCGCTGGTTTACGAAGACGGCCTTTTTACCCTGGGCTCTACGAGAGGCGACGGCTTTCGCGGGGATGATGTTACCACCAATCTCAAGACCATAAAGGCAATCCCTTTGCGCCTGGAGCCGCCCAAGAAGGGCTTCAGGATGCCCGCTGTGCTTGAGGCCCGGGGCGAGGTCTATATGCCCATAGCCGCCTTTGAAAAACTCAATAAAGAGCGGGAGAAAGAAGACCTTCCACTTTTCGCCAATCCCCGCAATGCCGCCGCCGGCTCTATGAAACTCCTCGACCCCCGCACGGTGGCCGGGCGGCATCTATCCATCTGTATCTACGGCCTGGGCTATACCGAGGGCCTGGAGGTAAACACTCATTTTGAAGCCCTGAATCTCCTTCGCTCTCTGGGCCTCAGAACCAACCCCAACACCAGACTCTGCCCTGATATAGATGAGGTTATGGATTTTTGTAATGAGTGGGAAGAAAAGCGCCACTCCCTGGATTATCATATTGACGGAATGGTGGTGAAGGTGAATTCCTTTGAGCAGCAGGAACTTCTGGGGGCCACCTCCAAGGCCCCGCGCTGGGTCATCTCCTATAAGTTTCCGGCCGAAGAGGGTATAACCAAATTAAAAGAGATAAAAGTGCAGGTGGGTAGAAGCGGCACGCTCACGCCCGTCGCCCTTCTGGAGCCGGTGCATCTTGCCGGCACCACGGTCACCCGGGCCACCTTGCATAATGCCGATGAGGTCGCCCGCAAGGACATCCGCGAAGGTGATTGGGTGGCGGTGGCCAAGGCCGGGGAGATAATCCCCCAGGTGTTGAGAGTAATAAAGGAACGCCGCACCGGCAAAGAAAAGCCCTTTAAGATGCCCCAGACCTGTCCGGTATGCGGGGAGAAGGTGCGCCGCGTGCCGGATGAGGTTTACATAAAATGCACCAATCCCTTGTGCGAGGCGCAGCGCAAACAGCGCATCCGCCATTTTGCCCGCCGCGATGGTATGGATATTGAAGGCCTGGGGCCGGCGGTGATTGAGCAACTGGTGGATAAGGGTCTGGTGGATGATTTCACCGACCTCTACCATCTCAAATTAGAGGATTTGGTGGCGCTGGAGCGGATGGGAAAGAAGTCTTCCGAAAATCTACTCGGCGCTATAGAGAAAAGCAAATCAAGGGATTTGCCAGAGGTTCTAAGCGCAATGGGTGTAGAACACATAGGCACGCATGCGGCGGAGGTCCTGGCGGAGCATTTTGGCTCGTTGGACGGCCTCGCTCGGGCTTCGTCTGAGGATTTGGAGAAAATAGAGGAAATTGGCCCCATAATGGCTGAAAGCATCGCCGGATTTTTCCACAGCCCGGCCGGCAAAAAACTGCTGAAACGGCTCAAAGATATCGGGGTGAATACCAGGAGTCTGGCTCGGGCCCGGCCCAAGGCCGCGACACCCTTCACCGATAAGAGCGTGGTCGTAACCGGAACGCTTTCCGGATATTCCCGCAAAGAGGCCGAAGATTTGGTGAAAGAACTCGGCGGAAAGGTGTCTTCCAGCGTGAGCGCCAGGACCGATTTTTTGGTGGCGGGAGACAAGCCCGGCTCCAAACTCACCAAAGCGCAAAAACTCGGCGTAAAGATAATGAGTGAGGAGGAATTTGAGAAATTATTTACTTCTGCTTGAGAGGTTTCCAGCAAGAAGCTAATGGGCTTTGTGGGAAAACGCGCTGCTTTTTTGCACCGTAGTCGGGCTCGTCCCTGAGCCCGACAAAGGGGCTGGGTCAGGGACGACCCAGCCCAACGGCTGGTAAGCGAAATCCGGCGCAGAAGGTCTTGACAGTGGCTTTTGCCTATGATTTCTCAAAAGACACAAAAAATCATTATAGAGCACTTTGAAGGCCTGGACATCTGGAGGGAGTATTGGGAAGAAAGCGGGGTTGCGATTGTGGGTTCGTCCGTGCAGGCGTTGGAGGATGAGTTTACCGATATAGATGTTCTTGCCTTCGTCCCCCAGGCTTTTTATCCCACTATTTACGAAGGCTATAGACGCGCTGTCCAGACCGGCCGCATCGAAGTATTAAATCCCTCTGCTTTCCAGTATAATGAGTTTCCCCTGGTCGTGCTACCCAAAGCAAAAGGCCATTACAGAGTGCAAACCTTCGAGGAAGTGGAGCACCTTGTGGCACGATATGATGACATTACTATGTGGATTCACGGAAATAGCCTGGTCCTTCACGACCCTTCAGGCCGTTACGGCAATCTGCAAAAGAAATCGCAGACCTATCCCGAAGAGTTGTGGAAAGAGAAGATACGATTTCACTATTTGAAAGCCTATAATGCTGCCACCTCGGCCTCCAACCCGCTTCGTCGGGGAGACAAAAAAGCCGTGCTTCTGACTATGACGGACTGTGTGGCGCATTTGCTGCGCCTGTGTTGTTTGCTGGAGCGGCGGCCTTTTCCTTATGACAAATGGCTTTATCGTGAAGCAATTGAGACGCCCGCCGGTCGTGAACTGAAACCTCTTTTTAACGATTTCTTTGAGGAACTCAGTAGACCGGAAATTCGGCGTATCGAGCCGGCATCTTACGAACGGCCCGGGCACCGCAATGCGGACCTTGAGGCATATCCCCTTCATAATCCAATAACTTTGGTCTCGTCCGGCCAAGCAAGCGAGGATAAGATGAAAAAATTGGTCTTTGCGATCCTTGTTGCTTTGCTCACAGAGACTTTGTTTTTTTGGCCTATGCGCGCTGAGGAAGTAGATGTTGAAGAGACCCCTTTGTCGGTCGCCCTTCTCGTAGCTCAAAGAATAGAAGATATCGATTCCAGAACCGAAGCGTTGAGTAATATAGCCTTAACTTATGCACGGAACGGACAAAACGAGCAAGCCGTCCAGGTAGCACAAAAGATAGACGACATAGATGAGAAAGCGAAAGTCTTGCGTGAGGTGGCAATCAAACTTGCTGAAATCAGAGAATACGATCAAGCTTTGTACATCGCCAAAACAATAGAAGACCCTTATTCCAAAACCAATGCATTGGCTCAAATAGCTCTTAAGCATATACAGGCCGGAGAGAGCGACAAAGCCCTGAATATTCTATCTCAGGCCCTTGAGGAAAGTGCAAAAGTAAAGGATGAATATCAGAAAGCCGATACGATGGCTAATGTAGCCGGCAAGTCTGCAGAAGCGGGAGAGGAGGATAAAGCCAAAGAGATTCTATCCCAAGCCTTTGAGTTAGCCAAGAAAGTGGAGGATGACCATTTGAGGAGCTGGGCGTTAAGCAAGATATTTGACATATACGTGGGAGCCGGGGAATTTGACCGAGGGATTGAGATAGCAAACGCCATGGGAAATGCCGAGGATAAGGCTATTGCACTTGTTGATATAGCGTTAAAGTGTAATGAAAGGGGCCAAAAAGACAAAGCCCTTGATATTCTGTCTCAGGCCCTTGATACAGTCGGAACAATACAGGATACGTACTCAAAAGAAAGGGCATTGAAGCAAATAGTCTTAAGTTGTGCAGAAGCT
>Ga0111219_1069_pt1 | contig 10186 bp, 11 predicted proteins | sample DeeMarSWOR152_54_FD_80368 | JGI IMG/M metagenome (GOLD analysis project Ga0111219, IMG submission 80368) | Planctomycetes bacterium DG_23
ACCAAGAGCAAGGTATTCTGCGGCTGTGCCAACAAATTCGGCGCGCCGCCCAATACCCTGGTGTGCCCGGTCTGTATGGGCCTTCCCGGCTGCCTTCCCGTGCTCAATAAAGAGGCGGTGAACCTGGCCCTGAAGGCCGCGTTGGCCTTGAATTGCAAAATCGCTCCTGTAACCAAATTCGACCGCAAGAATTATTATTATCCGGACCTTCCCAAGAATTATCAAATCTCCCAGAATTATGTAAATCTGGGAAGCGATGGAGCGCTCGAGATTGAGGTGGACGGCGCAAAAAAGAAGGTGGGCATCCATAATGTGCATTTAGAGGAGGATGCGGGGAAACTCCTGCACGGCGAGGAGCCCGGCGCCAATTACAGCCTGGTGGATTTGAATCGTGCCGGCGTGCCGCTTCTGGAGATTGTTACCAAACCGGAGATGAAAAGCGCCGCCGAAGTGGACGCCTTTATGCACACCTTGCGGGATATGCTCATTTACCTGGATGTCTCGGCCTGCAAGACATCTCTCTGGCCGCTCGGGGTAGCGAAAAGTTGGGAAATCGGGTGGAGGTAAAGAACCTCAACTCAATGGACGCGGTGGTGAAAACCGTGGAGTATGAGATAAAAAGGCAGGCGGAAATCCTGGGGGGGGCTGAGGAAGTCGCCGACGCGCCAAAGCCGCTATGGCGACGGTGCGTGGAGCGGGAGACGAGGCTCTGGGATGAGGTAAATCTTATTACCACCAGGATGCGCACCAAGGAACTGGCCCACGATTATAGATATTTCCCCGAGCCCGACCTCGTTCCCTTAGTCATAAGCGACGAGTGGTTGGAAGAAATAAGGGCCAGCCTAATAGAACTGCCTCAGGCCCGCAAGGAGCGATTCATCAGCGAATACGGCCTTCCGGAATATGATGCTAAGGTCCTGGTGGCCAGCCGCGAGACCGCGGATTATTTTGAAGAAGTGGTGAAAGCCGGCGCCGAACCCAAGGCCGCATCAAACTGGGTGATGGGGGATGTGGCCGCCTGGCTCAACGCCCAAAAGATAGACATAAAGGACTTCAAGGTCTCACCCCCGATGCTCGCCGAACTCATCGGTTTTGTTGCCGAAGGCACCATAACCCACACGATGGCCAAAGAGGTCTTCTTAGAGATGGCTGAGAAGGAAAAAGAGGCCGAAGAAGTTATTAAGGCTCGCGGGTTAGTTCAGATAAGCGATGAGGCCGCACTTGGCGAAATTATTGATAAGGTCGTTTCAGAAAATCCGCAGGCCCTGAGCGACTTCAAATCCGGCAAACCGCAAGCCCTGCAATTTCTCATCGGTCAGGTGATGCGCGCCACCAAAGGCCAGGCCAATGCCCAGGTGGTGCAATCTATTCTCCGGAAAAAGTTGAAGTAGCAAACAAGCCTCTTACTGAGACTTTCTCTCCCTCCTGATGACATATGATTTAGGCCAGCCTTGCAAAAATCAATTTTTTTCTATTTTTTTCTTGACAAAATAAATTCAGGTATTAATATTTATTATGAGAGAGTAAAGATAAGGGAGGGAAAGATGCCTTCGACATTGACTACTTGCCCGGTTTGTAAAGGCCGCCTTCTTGCTGTGCGCTTAGAATGCACCTCCTGTGGCACAGCGGTTGAGGGAAGTTTTGAGACTTCAAGATTGGGCCAACTCTCCAAGGAGCAGCAGCATTTTGTGGAAGTCTTTCTGGAGAGCCGGGGAAATATCAAGGAGGTGGAAAAACGCTTAGGGATTTCTTATCCCACGGTGAGGAAAGAGTTGGATTTAATCCTGAAGGAGTTGGGGCTTAAGGCCGCTCGGCCGCCGGCGGATGTAAGCGAGGTTCTGGACGCCCTCTCCAAGGGAGAAATGACCGTTGACGAGGCGGTTGAGAAATTGCGTTAGGGCTGCAATGGAAGTTTTTGAAGCCAGTAAAGGCCTTGAAGATTTTGGGCGAAAAAGGAGAGTGAATTATGGATGAGGAGAGGATGAAGATTTTGAAGATGCTGGAAGAAGGAAAGATTAAAGCCGAGGAGGCCGAGAGATTATTGGATGCGCTGAGTGGAGGTGCGGCAGAAAAGAAACCATCCACAAAAAGGAATCGCTGGTTTAGGGTTCAAGTCCAGGAACGAGGCAGCGAAAAAGCAACGGTGAATGTGAGGTTGCCGCTTTCCCTCATCAAATTTGGAATGAAATTTGCCCCCAAATTAACCAAGGAAAAACTTGCACAGGCCAGTATTCCTATGGAGAGCGTGGAGGAGGCCATTGCTGCCTGGGAGTATGGTAAAGGGGAAACAATCGTCGAGGTCGAGGACAAAGAGGCCACGGTTAAGGTTTGGGTGGAATAATCTGCTCCATTTCTGTTATACGATGAGCCATTTGAGCACGGCCTTGGCGATGTGCAGGCGGTTTTCCGCCTGGTCAAAGACGATAGACCGAGGCGAATCTATCACTTCATCGGTTATCTCTTGACCACGATGGGCGGGCAGGCAGTGCATCACCAGGCAATTGCCCCTGGCGGATTTTAGAAGTGCCGAATTTACCTGGAAGGGGCCGAATATCTTTTTTCTTTCGGCGGCCTCGGCCTCCTGGCCCATACTGGCCCAGACATCGGTATAAACCACATCGGCTCCTTTCACCGCCTCTTGCGCATTGGTAGTCTTTGAAAAAACATCTTTCAAATCTCCTGGCACTACGGTCTTCAAAAACTCCACGAAATCATCACTTAGGCCATATCCTTCCGGCGAGGCCACAGCGAATTTGACGCCGACTTTTGCGCAAGTTATGGCCAGAGACCGTGCCACGTTATTCCCGTCGCCCACATAGGCGAGTTTCACATTTTCAAGGCGGCCCAGTTTTTCCTGAATGGTAAATAGGTCGGTTAAGGCCTGGCAGGGATGCAGATAATCCGAAAGCGCATTTATCACCGGGACCGAAGAATTCTGTGCCAGTTCCTCAATGGTGGAGTGGGAGAAGGTACGCGCCGCTATTCCATCCACCTGCCTTGCGGCCATCAAGGCGAAATCCTTGACTGACTCGCGCACCCCGAGGCCTATATCATCCCGGGAAAGATATACGGCGTGACCGCCGAGTTGGGTCATCGCCACCTCAAAGGAGATACGCGTTCTGGCCGAGGGCTTTTCAAAAACGAGCGCCAGTGTCTTGCCGCGCAGGAAATCTTGCGTTTCGCCCTTTCTCAAGGCCTCTTTCAAAGACAAAGTTTCCTGAAATAACGCCTCGATCTCCTCCTTGGTTAAATCGGCCGCCGAGACGAGATGCCGCGGGTTCACTCTTTCACCTCCTTTAAAACGCCTTCAAGAATCTCCAGGCCTTGGTCCAGCTCTTCTTTCTTCACTGTAATGGGGGGCATTAAGCGCAAGATGCGCTCCTGGGTGCAGTTTATGAGAAGCCCCCTCTCCATACATTGCTTTACTATTTTCTCGCCCGGGATGGCAAGTTCCATCCCCAACATAAGTCCCACGCCCCGGGCCTCTTTAACAAATTCGTATTTGGCCGCCGTTTCTTTAAGCCTGGTCAAGGCATATTCGCCGAGATGCCGCGCATTTTCCAGGAGGCTTTCCTCCTCTATGGCGCTGAATACGGCGCAGGCAGCGGCTGCGGCCAAGGGATTTCCGCCGAAGGTGGAGGCGTGACTTCCCGGGACGAGCCTTTCGGCAATCTCCGGTTTCGCTACTATCGCCCCTATAGCCATACCGCCGCCCAGGGCCTTGGCCAGGGTCATTATATCCGGCTCCACGCCGAAATGTTTATAGGCGAAATACTCACCCGTGCGGCCCATCCCGGTTTGCACTTCGTCCACGATGAGGAAAAGGCCGCCAGATGAGCAAAGGTCCCGCAGGCCCTGCAGATAGTCTCTTTTAGCAATATTTATCCCGCCCTCGCCCTGGATGACTTCCAGCATAATGGCGCAGGTTTCATCGTCAACGGCCGCACTTACGGCGGCAAGGTCGTTGAAAGGGACATAGGTGAAGCCGGCGGGCAAAGGCTCAAAGCCTTTATGATATTTGGCCTGGCCGGTGGCGGTGATGGCGGCAAGCGTCCTGCCGTGGAAGGAATTTTCCATAGTGATTATCTTGAATTTTCCCGGCGCTGAGGCGATGCGGGCAAGTTTGATGGCCGCCTCCACGGACTCCGCCCCGGAATTGCAAAAGAAACATTTTCCGCCGAAGGAATTCTTGGAGATGAGTTCGGCCAACTTGCCCTGGGGCAGGGAATAGAAATTGTTGGCGATATGGATGAGTTTTGCCGCCTGTTCTCTTATAGCGGCGACGACCTTGGGATGGCAGTGGCCCAGTCCATTTACTCCCCAGCCGGGGAAAAGGTCGAGGTATTTCTTGCCATCGGCATCCCAGACATAAGAGCCTTCTCCCCGCACCAGCACCACCGGGCTTCGGGTGTAATTGCCGATGACGAACTTTTCGAAAATTTCAATAGTCTCTTGCGTAGTCAATCTAAACCTCCTTATAGGATTTTATACTGAGGCTCCTTGTCTTCCCGCAAAATTAAAATACTTTCCATAAATCCTGTCAAGGCTTCTTTGGTTTGTCCAAATGAGTGAAGCAGCGATTGGCTTTTGAGGTCGGCGTCATTACTCCGTAACTACGGGGCATTGGGGAAGTGAATCCAGGAAGAGTTTGCCGTAGCGGCGCGTCAGGATGCGGGAGTCCAGCACCACCACGATGCCCGTATCCTCTTTGGTGCGAATTAGCCTGCCGAAGCCCTGCTTGAAACGCAAGACCGCCTCGGGCACGCTATACTTCCAGAAGGGGCTCATCCCCCGGGAGGCAATCTCCTCCAGCCGCGCCTCAACCAGCGGCTGGTCAGGCACGGCAAAAGGGAGCCTCGTTATTATCACATTAGATAGGGCCTCCCCCACCACATCCACCCCCTGCCAGAAACTATCCGTGCCGAAAAGCACCGAATTTATGTCCTGGCGGAATCTTTTGAGCATCAGCGAACGGGGCATTCCTTTTCCCTGACAGAAACTGGCCCAGCCCTTTTCCTCCAAAAACGGACGCACCGCATCGTAGGCCTTCTCCATCATCGCATAAGAGGTAAAAAGCACGAAAGCCTTACCCTGGGTCCTGGTGATATAATGCTTCATCTTTTCGGTGGCAGCAGGGAGAAATTCCTCATCATTGGGGTCGGGCAGGCCTTGAGCGATGAAGAGCGTGGCCTGGCGAGCGAAATCAAATGAAGAACCCAGTTTGAGGCTGCGGCACTCATCAAGCCCCAGCCGCTCCTTCAGGAAATCGAAGGACTCCCCGATGGCCAAAGTGGCGCTGGTGAGCACCACGGATTTTACCTGGTTAAATAGATAAGTTTTTAGCCGCTCGGCCACGGAGATGGGCGAAGAGACGAGACTCACCCGCGGTGCTCGTTTTTTTCTCCTGGTTACCTCTACCCAATAGACGAAACCTTCGGCGCCCTGGTCCACGAAACCCGCGATGGCCTCGGCGAAATCGGCGCATTTCCCGGCATAAAGAGTTAGGTCCAGTTCGTCCTCCTTGGTCTCGGCAGTGGAGCGCAGTTTCTTTATGGCCCGGGCCAGCCGATAAAGCGCCGGAGTGAGTTCGTTGGGGACGAAGCCGGCCTCACGAATGCGGCCGTTGGGCGGGGCCACCGTCGCAAGCCAGTCCATCACCCTCTTGAAGCATTCACTGGAGGCGCGTCGCGTCTCTTTCACCACTTCCTGCGCATCTTCCGCTCCTTCATACGCCAATAACCCCTTATGCCGCCGTTCGTCATAAAGCGAATTCAAAAGATAACTTATCTGTAGATTGGTTAGATAAAGCCCCAGATGGTCCGAGGCCACATCCTCCACCGAATGCGCTTCATCCAGAACCACCAGGTGATAAGGGGGAAGAAAGGAGGCCTCGGCGGCCTTAAGGGCGAGGTCGGCGAAGAAAAGATGATGATTTACCACCAGGATATGGGCGCTATACATCCGGCGGCGGGCGGCCTGATAGAAGCATTTCTTATAATATAAGCAGCGCCGGCCGCGGCAGGCCCCCTGCTCCGCGGAGACCTTATCCCAGACTTCGGGCAGGGGCTGGATTTCAAAGTCGGAAAGGGTGCCGTCGCGGGTAGTTTTGGCCCATTCGGCAATAGCCATAAGTTCCCGGATTTCCTCCGAAGTGTCAAAGAGGCGCGTTTGGCGTTTGATGGCCTGGTCCAGGCGGCGAATGCAGAGGTAATTGGTGCGGCCTTTGACCAGGACTGCGGTAAATTCAATAGGCAGTGTCGCCTGGAGGAAGGGGATGTCTTTTTCAATTAGTTGTTCCTGAAGGCTGATGGTATTGGTGGAGACGACGACGCGTTCTTTATGGGCCGTGGCCCGCTGGATGGCCGGGAGGAGATAGGCGAAACTTTTGCCCGTGCCAGTTCCGGCCTCAACGATGAGGTGCTCATTGGTTGCGAAGGCCTCCTCCACGGCCCGGGCCATCTCCAGTTGCTCTGGCCGCTCCTCGTAACTCTTGAGCCTTCGGGCTACCAGGCCCTCAGGCCCCAGGATTTCTGTTATCTGCATAACTTTACTTCCGCACTACAGGCTATCTGCAGCGGCCCCTATTCGGCCTCGACCGGAACGCCGGTAAATTCCTCCACCAAGCCCACATTCTCCTCCACCTCTTCTGGAAAGGTCATCCCCACCACCAGAAAATCCGTGGGCTTTATGGAATTTAAGGCCAGTTCAAAGGCCTCCGGCGGAGCAACCCGGCCCGAACCCAGAATCTTGAAGGCCAGCACCGGCCTGGGCGTGGCCTTAATGGACTTGGAGACGCGCTCCGGCGCGGCCCGGCAGAAAAAGCCGAACGAGTTTATGGTCTGCATATGGAAGTCCACCTCATAGTCTCGTTCCAGACAGATGTCAATGACCTCGGGGGTATGCCCGCCCACTCCGGCCATAAATCCCAGGTCGTGAATTTGTTTCAGATAATCCGGAAGTTCCCGGATGATGCGCTTCTCCAGGTCCATCAAAGGGTTTTTGCCGGAATCAATATTGGCCCCGCGGATGTAGATGGCGATGGGCTTATGCTGAGCAATTTCTTCAATGCTTTTGGCTTGGCCGCCGCGCTCCGGCGCAGTCTGGGCAATGAAGTTGAGGCGCGCCCCCGTCTTTTGCTCATACGCATCCAGGATATTGAAGATAATGTCATCGCCGCGGCCCTGGATAGCATTTATACCCAAAGAGGCGCATTTTTGCAGGAGAGCCACGCTATTTTCCACGGTGAGGAAGCGGCGCATCCATAAGGTCTTGGCCTTTGAATAGTGGGATATGCCGCAAAAAGGCCCCCCGCCAATGATGAGCCGTCCCAGTTCATACTTCCCGAATTTCGCCGTCGGTAGCATCATCTGCTCCTTTCTTTCCTGAAGAATTATCTGCCTCCAAAAACCTTTGTCTCGCCTGTCTCTTTGTCCACCGAAACACCAAAATGTTGATCGCCCCCTAAGTAGTCAACCGCGCGCTTGAGTTCAAAGTAGAAGTCCCACTCCGGACGGCCTTGAAAAGTTGCCTCCGAAATTTGGAAGTAATAATCATCAACTTTATATCCTGCTTTTGCCGCAGCCTCTTTGGCCAGTGCTATGGCCTCGGTTTTTGATATCTTAGCCTGGATAGGCGGCGTTGGTGGGGACAATGGCTTGGGTTTCGGTCTTTCTCCCCTGTAGGGCTTCAAAATCTGAGGAACCAAGAAAACGGAGATAATCGCCAAGCAAATCAATAAAGCAAGGGCTTTACTCTTCGTCATTCTTTCAACCCATAAGTCTCTAAGATTATATCCCTTCTTTTGATGAGAATGTCCACGATGTAATCTTCATCTTCCTTGCGGCTATACCGGGCGGCCTCCACTGCGGCGCGGATTTTTTCATCGGTGAACCCGGCGATTTTTTCAGCCATCCAGCGGGCATCCTCATCGGTTATCTCCTCAAAGGCGGTGTTGGGATAGTTCGGCTCCCAGCGCTTAGGGTCGTAGTTGGCATCAAAAAGCCCCACCGCCGGGCTGAAAGGTCGGGCATTCTTATCATAAGGCTCTTTATCCAGGTCAAAAGTAAATACATCGGTGAAAAATTCCTCAAAATCCCAGATATTCTCCCAGCCGGCGGAAGGGTCTTTGGGGCCGCCGCCCGCGCTTCCCAGAGAGCAGTTGAAATCTATGAGATAATTATATGCCACGCCGTCTCTCCACGCCACCAAGGTATTGGCATCCTTGCAATCGGTATTATTTATCCAGCCCTGCGCCACCTTGAGCGCTCGAAGTTCCCGGCGATGGATGTGATTATTGTATCTGAAAAAACCCAGAAGTTCCCCTTCCAGGAACTTGCTGGCCATCGCTCGTTTGCCGTCAAAGCGCTCATCTCCGGTTCCTTCAACCGTTATCAGGTACATCTCGGGCACATAATAGCCCAGAGCATAGAGGATGCGGTTTCCCACGATTTCTGCGCCGGTGGCCAGTTCCGGATAGCCAGGCGGGTCGAATTTGAATAGATACATCGTGCCCTGTTCATCACGGCCGAAAAACCCCGGGGAGATCCCGGTTTCTTTCAATTTGGTGATGGAGATTTTCCCCACCGGCCCCGGACCCTGGCAGGACCCGAGGCGAATTTCTTCCGGCGTCATTGCCGCAACATCCCGATTAGTATAGAAGGAGTTATCCGGCACTTCGCCGTTCTCATCTATATCTATGGCCTTCTTGGGGCGGCCGATGAGTTTGCGGAAGACGCGTTCGGGATTAAGCAACTGCTGGCCCTGGTAGAAGAAGGTATATTTCATCCAGTTGACGAAGGCGGATTCCTCGCGCTTTTTGGGTTTGCGGGTGATATAGCCGGCCTCATAGCGCGCACTCGTTGCACAACCGGAGAGCGCCACAGCGATGAACAAAATAGCGACTGACTTTTTCATTTGGTCCCTCTGGAGTGAGACTCAGAGAAATCCTTGGGGACTTGGATTAAGGGACTTCTCTCATCCAGCGGCTGGCCGGTGTTTTTGTAAACAATGATAAGGGCGGCAAGGAGCACATTGCCTAATAATGCCGAAATAATCAAAGACAAAGCCGGTAGGACGCCCCTGAGCGAGAGTGGATGCGGAGAACCTTCAGGTTTAGTCAAGTTTAAGACTCGCGAAAGCCAGTACCAACCAAAGGTAAAGTAGGCCCAAAGGAAAGTTAAGCAAGTTATAGTGGGGTAGTGTAGCAGGCTTGTCTTTATGTAAATATAAATCCCCTTGAATATCTTGCGAAATCTGACATGCACTAAAATGGCCGGTACTAAATATACACATGGAGACAGTATAAAGAAATATGCATCTCTTGCGAATGTCAGGCCTGCGACCCCCTTGTGAAGAAAGCCACCTACGATGACCGTAAAACACATACCTGCGAAAACAAAGCATAGGGTAAACGCAAGCATCCTTAAGCCGTATTTCCAGGAATCTCTGAAGAAAGAAGATAGCGAAATGGGCGTTTCCCATATTTTTCGGGCGATAAGTCCCAAGACCCCCATAGATATAAAAAGGCCTAAGAACGCTGTGCCTATCCCTACCCACACGCTGCGCACAAAACCGGCAGCGAAAGCGAGACCCGGGTAAATAAGAACCAAAGGCAGGATTTGGTAAACGATAATAAACGCCCTTTTCAGGATAGCAGCCGTTGCTTTAAGATTTGCTTTTTCGCTCATTTGCCCCATTATGCCTTAGACCGCGCTAATCCAAACCCCTGGCATATGTATTCATTCCCACTTTACCAAAACAGAATTTTACCAAAATAGGCTGGCTAAAATCAAGGGGAATTGAAGGGCTGCTTTGATTGAAGTGATTCGCCCGTGCTTCTATTTTCTCCTCAAAAGCCAGAAAATCAGCGTGAGGATGATGCTGACTATTATGCAGGTGGCCAAGGGGAAATAGAAGGTGAAGTTTTTGCGGCGGATGAGGATGTCGCCGGGAAGCCGGCCCAGGAAAGGAATCTTAGCGCCAAGAAGCACCATTACCCCCATACCTGCAATAACAAGCCCGAAAAGGATGAGAATTTTGCCTAAAGAACTGAGTTCTGGCATCTTTATCTCCCTTATCGTCTTCTTTTAAGGCTAAGTGTCATTTGAACCAGAAGCCCTGCGGCAATCAGCGCGGCGCCAAAGACAAAGGGACTCATCATTCGCCCGGTGAGAGCCGGCATGCGACC
>Ga0111219_1064_pt1 | contig 10179 bp, 9 predicted proteins | sample DeeMarSWOR152_54_FD_80368 | JGI IMG/M metagenome (GOLD analysis project Ga0111219, IMG submission 80368) | Planctomycetes bacterium DG_23
TGGGATTAATATCCGCTGCGGCGATAAGTTCAAAGCGCTCTGAGTCCGAAAGCGCGGTCATACTCTTTTTGCCGCCCACTCCACAGCCCACCACAGAAGCAGTAAGTTTCTCTGGCATATCTCTTGTCCTCTTTTGCTCTCAGTTGCAGCTGTTCAGCCATTCTAAATTGGACACTCGGAACTCGTTACTCGTGCTTCGCATCCTGAGGATGCTCAGCATCCGAAGGGTCATTAGAATAATCAATGACTGATGACGAATGACGAAAAGCCCCGTGGTTAAATTTCTACTTAGAGAAAGCACATAAGTGTTTGATAGGAGCGTTTGGCTAAGGGGCCCGGACCTCCTCTTCGATATTCCTCACGGAAGAGTTCCACTGAAAGATAGCCCTGATAATTTATCTCACCGAGCGCCGCAAGATATTCCTCAAGGGGCATTATGCCCTCGCCGGGATAGAGGCGGTTTTTGTCGGTAAGTTTCTCCCGCGGCAGGTCTTCACAATCGTTTATGTGGACTATGAGGAGTAACTCAGAGGGTATTTTTTTCACCTCGTCCGGAGCGACCCCTGAGCAGAAATAGTGAAAGGTGTCCATCATTATTCCCAGAGCGGGGGAGCCTACTTCCTTAACTATCTTTAGCGCTTCTTCCGGCCCGGGCACTATAGGATGACGGCCCAGGGGCTCCAGGGCTATTCTTATGCCCGCTTCTTTGGCTGCCTGTGCCAGCACCTTGGAGCGTTTGACCACGGCCAGAGAGGCCTCATCTTTCGGCATATCCGCCGGAGGTCGGTCGAAATAGACGAGAATTATATTGGTATCTATGGCACGAGCGAATTTTATCCCTTGTTCAACCACTTGAACAGAGGCCTCACTTTTTGAAAATGCCCTCAGCGAATAGCCGCAGAGACCGGCGGCCTTAAGATGGTATTCATCAAGCAATGCTTTGGCTCGCCCTTGAGGCTCTCGTTCCACAAAATCGGCAAGTTTCTGTGGTGAGATTTCAATGGCCCTAAAGCCGGCGTCTGCGGTGGCCTTCAAATCTTCTTCAAATTTCGTTTCGCGGCCGAAGGTAAGTTCGTTCATACAGGGTATCATCGGGGCCCCTTTCTTATGAAGACACCAGTCTGCGGAAGATATCTTCAATAAGCCTCATATCGTCAAGCGAGTCCCGGCCGGAAGTTCTGGGTTCCTTATCTTCGAGGATGCAGTGAATGAAATGCTCGGCCTGACGCTTGAAGGCCCAACTCCATTCGGCGCATGCGTATTCAAACGCCGGCTTTTCGCCGCCGCGATATATTTCTACCTTCGCCGGTATGTTTTTTAGCAGTGGAGGCGGCGTGCACACATTCATCCAGCCTTTCTCTAAATATATCTTGGTCTCCTCATCCCAGAAATGTGCGGAAATCCGGCCCAATTCTAAGACCGCCGGAAAGCCGCCGCAGTCAAAGACCACTAACTTGGTTGGGCCATACTCCACGGCCTTCACCTCTATTTTTCGCCTGAGAAGAAAGCGCAGGAGATTTATATTGTGGCTGGCGATGTTGAGGAAATGATGGAAATCGCGCAAGTATTCTTCAGAGAGCCAGCCAGGACATTTCTGGGCGGGCCTATCGGCTTTGGGCTCATCGGTAGTGATAGGCTGGCGCTGGCCGCAGGTCCATTCGCCGCCGAAGACATGGGCCCGGGCAAATGTCGCTTCTCCCAGTTCCTTTGTCTTTTGAAGTTCAATAAGACGCTGGCTGGCCAATTCCACGCCGGCATCGTAGCGTTTCATAAAGCCCACCATAAGTTTAGCCCCTGCTTTTTCTGCGGCTTCTACCATCTCCTCGGCCTCAGCCAGGGTCTGGGCCATTGGTTTCTCTATGAGAACATCCTTGCCGGCCTCAAGAAGGGTAATTGCGACCTCTTTGTTTAATGTGTAAGGCAGGACGGAGACCACGGCGTCAATGTCGTCCTCAGCGGCAATTTCACGGTGGCTTTCGAACTGACGGGGTATATTGTAATGCTCGGCCACCAGACTTCGTAATTCAGGGCGCTTCTCGGCCAGGGCCACGAGTTCACAGTCAGGGATTTGGGCGTAATTTGCCAGATGCGCCACCTGGCCCATAAATCCCGCCCCTACAAACCCCAGACGCACTTTGCTCATTTTCCGAAGTTCCCCTCTTGAAGAGTTAGAGCCCCATCTCAAATTTCAGAATACAGAATTTTAACGAGAAAACCAAGCAATAAAAACAAGAGAGTAAACCCAACTTGACAAGCCGTAAGTATTGCTTAAAATCAATTTTCACCAATTTGGGCGAGAAAGGAGGCTGAAATGACGCTTGCTGCAAAAGGCGGAAGGCCGGTGCGGACGGAACCTTTCCCCAAGAGGACTCCTTTTGGCGAAGAGGAGTTGAAACTGGTCACCCAGGCGCTCCAGTCGCAGAATCTTTTTTCCGTAAGGGGAACTATGGTGAAAGGGCTGGAAGAAGAATTCGCCGCCGCTTACGGGATGAAAAAGGCGATTGCCTCATCCTCGGGGACGGCTTCGCTGCATATCGCCATAGGTGCGCTTGATTTGGAGCCGGGAGACGAGGTCATTCTGGGCCCCATTACTGACGCCGGAAGCCTCATCGGCATTCTTTATCAAAACGCCATCCCCATCTTCGCCGATATTGACCCGCAGACCTTCAACTTGGACCCGGCGGATGTCCAGCGCAAAATCACCGAACGCACTCGGGCCATTATGGCCATTTATCTATTCGGCAATGCCTCCGGGGCGCTGGAGGTGGCGGAGGTGGCGAAAAAAGGCGGCATCCCCCTGGTGGAAGATGCCTCCCAGGCCCATATGACCAGATGCCGGGGCCGCTTGCTGGGCACCCTGGGCGAAATTGGCTGTTTCAGCCTGCAGCAATCCAAGCATATGACCTCGGGCGACGGGGGCGTGAGCATCACCAATAATGAAGCATTGGCCCAGCGGATGGCCCTTTTTCGGGATAAGGGCTGGGACCGGACGACAACGGGCACCGGCCCCAGGGATTATCTTTTTCTTGCGCCTAACTATCGGATGACTGAACTTCAGGGCGCGGTGGCTTTAGCGCAACTAAAAAAGGTGCGTTCGGTGGTGGAAAGGCGGTTCCATTTAGGCAGATATTTGAGCGACCTCATTAGCGAAATCCCGGGGGTGAGGACCCAGAAGGTGGAAGAGGGTTCAGAACATAGTTACTGGAGCTTCGCCTTGATCTCCGAAAAAATTCCGGTTGCGGATTTTGCCCAGGCCCTTAAAGCCGAAGGCATCCCGGCCGGAACGGGCTATATAGGCGAACCCATATATATTCGCCACCGGGCGCTAAAGGAAAAAAAGACCTACGGTACCTCAGGGTGTCCCTTTACCTGCAAATTCGCCTCCCGCAAGTATGAATACAGAAAAGGCGATTGCCCCAACGCCGAAAGGGTGCTTTCGCAAATGGTGACCCTGAGTATAAATGAAAATTACGGTGACAAGGATATTGAGGATATGGCCGCCGGAGTGAACAAGGTGGCCCGAGCGCTTTCATAAGAAGAAACGAGAAATGAAACTCGCCCTTATTCAGATGGAGACTCATTATGGCCGAAAAGCCGAAAACCTCGAGGGCGCAGTTAGGGCAATCGAGCAGGCTTCAAAAGAGCACCCGGATTTCTACATAACCGTAGTCGGGCTCGTCCCTGAGCCCGACAGGAGGCTGGGTCAGGGACGACCCAGCCCTACGCACTGAAAAGTTTCCTGTCTACGGGTTCTCGCTCGAGGGGTAAGATTTTTTCATATTTTTCTCAAGTAAGCCTCATTTTTTATTTGCATAGAAAACAGGAGCCTTTATAATTTCCCCGATACCTGTCTGCCGCCAGGCAGGCCTGCCAGAGAGACTTCGCCGGTCGCTAATTTGAAAAGTTCCGGGCTATAAATATATCCTTTTTTCGCCACCGCAGATTCTGCGGATGGACAGGGGGGAGATTGGGTATGGATGTGCGGGAAATTGAAAAAAGAATAGAGGCCGTGTCCACGCCTCCAGTAAACAAAGTGGCAGTAGCCTATTCCGGCGGTTTGGATTCTTCCTTGAGCATAGAACTCCTGCGGAGAAAATATAAGGCCAAAGAGATTGTGCCTATCACCATAGATATCGGCCAGGGAGAAGGGGAACTGGCCCAGAGCCGCCGCTACGCCCAGGCGCTCAACATCGAACCTCTCCTCCTTGACGCCAAGGCGGAATTTGCCAATGAATGGGTATCTATGGCCATAAAGGCCAACGCCAGTTACGAAGGCTATCCCGTCTCCACCTCTATGACCCGACAACTGGTGGCCCGCAAGGTGGCGGAGAAGGCCCTGGAACTGGGCTGTGATGCGCTTCTGGAGGGAAGTAGCGGCAAGGGAAACGACCAATATCGTATGCACAATGTCTTCACCCTTTTTGCGCCGGGGCTAAAGGTGCTGGTGCCGGTGCGCGATTTTGACCTCACCCGCAGTGAAGAAGAGGTGCTCTCGGAGGCCTGGGGGGTGCCGGTGGCCGAGACCCTTCCCGGCGGGGATGACAAGACGATGTGGTGCCGCTCCATAGCCTCCGGGGCCATAGATTTAAATCAAGAGATACCTGACGAGATATGGATGTGGCTCGTGCCCCCGGAAAAGGCCAAGGATGAGGCCGAGACGGTAAAGATAGAGTTTGCAGAGGGCTTGCCCGTGGCTTTGGATGGCGATAGAGCTGACCTGGCCGAGTTAATAGCCCTGCTTAATGTTATCGGCGGCAGAAACGGCATCGGGCTCATTGATATGTTTGAGGATGGCATTATGGACCTCAAATCCCGCGAGATTTATGAGGCCCCGGCAGCAAAAATTATCCTCCTCCTGCACCGCGACTTAGAAGGTTTTTGCCTCACCAAGGACGAAATCCTCTTTAAGGCCGGGATTGACCAGAAATGGGCCTATATGATGTATCACGGCGAGGCCTTCCATCCGCTGCGCTACTCTCTGGAGGCCTTCATCAACCAGACGCAGAAAACGGTGAGCGGCCGCTACGAAGTGAAACTTTATAAGGGCAATGTTGAGATAATGAATCGGGAGTCCGAGACAAGCCTTTTCTCTCCTGAGATTCGTTCCATTAAGGCCAAGGGATTTGACCAGCGCTGGTGCCGTAATGCCGCGTATGTGCGAGGGCTTCCTTATCAGATTCTGGCCGGCCGCGGCCGGAAGAAATAATTATGGGTAAACTCTGGGAAAAAGGATACCGCCTGGACGCTGAGGTGGAGCGTTTCACTGTGGGCAAGGACTATATCCTGGACCAGGAATTGGTGGAAGTGGATTGCCTGGGAAGCATTGCCCACGCGCGGATGCTCTCGGAGATAGGTATTTTGACGAAGCGGGAATTTTCCGGGCTTAAGGCCGCGCTCCTGGAAATCATCCGGCTCGATAAAAAGGGCAAATTCAAGATTAAACCTGCGGACGAGGATGTGCATACCGCGGTGGAAAATTTTCTCACCAAAAAACTCGCCGACCTGGGCAAAAAGATTCATATCGGCCGCTCAAGAAATGACCAGGTTCTCGTGGATTTGCGAATGTATGCGCGGGGGCATCTACTCGATATTGAGGAAGAGGTGCTGGGTCTGGTCGAGGTTCTGGTCGATTTCGCCAAAAAGCATAGCAGGGTGCCGATGGTCGGCCGCACCCATACCCAGCCGGCAATGCCCTCCTCGGTGGGCCTTTGGGCGGCGTCATTTGCCGAAGCCCTGCTTGATGACCTGGAACTGATTAAGACCGCATACGATTTGAACAATCAGTCTCCTTTGGGTGCGGCAGCGGGTTTCGGGACCTCTTTGCCCATAGATAGAGGCCTCACCGCTCGGCTCCTCGGCTTTCGCAAGGTGCAAAATAATGTGCTTTATGCGGTTACCAGCCGACCAAAATTTGAGGCGGTCATCTTGTTTGCGCTTTCTCAAGTGATGGATGACCTGGCACGATTGGCAAGCGACCTCATATTTTACAGCGTGCCGGAGATGAGATATTTCACGCTGCCCAAAGAATATTGTTCGGGTTCAAGCGTAATGCCGCAGAAAAGAAACCCCGCGCCTTTGGAACTTATCCGTGCTAAAGCCGCCGGCGTCGGTGCTTGTCTCACTCAGGTGACCAATACTGCGCGTCTTCTGCCCTCTGGCTATAATAGGGATTTCCAGGAGACCAAGGAGGCACTCTTTCGCTCCTTTGAGACTACCGAAGCCTCCTTGAAGATTAGCAGGCTGATTTTTAGTAAGTTAAAGGTAAACGAGAAAGCCCTTCTTGCTGGTTTTACGCCGGAAGTCTTTGCCGCGGACCTGGCTACGAAGATGGCTGAAGAGGGAGTTCCTTTCCGGAAGGCCTACAAGGAGGTGGCCCAGAAATTGGATAAACTTGAAAGCCAGGACCCGCGGGAAAATATTTTGCGAAAAAAGCACCAGGGTGCGCCGGGAAATCTGGGGTTACTAAGAGTGAGAAACAAAATCAGAGGGGAACTTCTCAGGGTCAAGAAAGAGCGCTCCCGCTTAGGCAAAGTGCGACGCGCCCTTCTCGCTCTTTAACTGAAGGTGGGGCATTGAAAGTAGGAATTCTGGCCGATTCTCACGATAATTTGCCTATGATAAGGAGGGCACTGCATATATTTCGCCAGGAAGGGGCCGAATGCGTTATCCACGCCGGTGATTTTATCGCCCCTTTTGCGGTGAAGGAACTGCTGAAATTTCCCGGGCCACTTTACGGCATTTTCGGCAATAATGACGGTGAAAAAGAGGGGATAAGGAAGATTTGGCCGGAGGTTAAGATCGGGCCAGCGGTCTTTGAAATCGGCGGGAAGAATATTTTGTTGGTTCATTCCAAGGATGACGCAAGCGAAGAGGAGATTGATAAGGCCGATGTCTTCATCTACGCCCACTCGCACAAGCCCGAGGTGATTCCAGACGATACGCTGGTCATAAATCCCGGTGAATGTGGGGGCTGGCTTTCCGGAAAATCTACCGTGGTTGTGCTTGACTTGGAAAGTATGGATGGTAAAATAGTTTTACTTTGATGGAGAAGAGCGTGACTAAGAAATCACTAATTTTGTTCCTGTTGGCCTTAATCCTGGCCGGCTGTGTACATCGCACTATGACCATCCGCAGCGAACCGCCGGGCGCTCTTATTTACCTCAATAACGAGGAAAAAGGCATCACGCCGGATACAATTCCTTTCACCTGGTATGGCGACTACGAGATAGTCCTCAGAAAAGAGGGTTACCAGGTCTTCCGCGTGATTCAACCCATAAAGCCGCCCTGGTATGAGGTCTTTCCCCTGGATATTTTCTCGGAACTACTTCTGCCAGTGCGCCTGGAAGACCAGCATTTCCTTCATTACGAACTCAAAGAAGCCGAGCCGGTGGATAAAGACGCGCTTCTGCGTAGGGCAGACGAACTGCGGCAGGAATTCGTAGTGCCTGAAGAGGAATAGACTACTTTGTCTCGGGCAGGGCCTCCAGGGCTTCCCTGAAGATGTTGAAACCCCTCTCATCAAAAAGAACAAAATAGACCTTTTCTATGGTAGTTTTGGTCTTGAGAAAGTTTGCCACCTCTTCCAGCATCACTTCTGCGCAGCGTTTCACCGGGAATCCAGCCACCCCCGTGCCTACGGCCGGAAAGGCTATTGTTTTTACTTCCTTTTCTTTGGCCCTTAAGAGGCTATTTCTCGTAGAACTTCGCAGGGACTCTTTAGTGGTTCGCCCGCCTAAAGCCATACTGGCGGCGTGAATTACGAACCTTGCCGGAAGATTTCCCGCGCCAGTTACCGCTGCTTCGCCTAATTCTATGGACCCGATTCTATTACATTCTTCCTGAATGCACCGCCCGCCTTTCCTGCGGATGGCCCCGGCCACACCGCCTCCCAAAATCAAATCATTATTGGCAGCATTTACTATAGCGCCCACCTCCATCTCGGTAATATCGCCGTGCTTTAGGATAATCTTCTCCTTCATCCTGACCTCCTCCCAGAGAAAGGCAGAGTAACGAAACTCGGAACTCGTCACTCGGAACTCGGATGACGGATGACAGTCGCCGACCCGCCAGAGGCGGGCAGGCGACCCAGCGCCGCTTTGGCGACGGCGCGATGACGAATGACGAAATTTTGTCTTGGGCGCACCCCGTTATACGCACAGCGTCTAACGGGGCGCACAACTCAAAGCCAGAAGCAGTCCCTTGGCCTTATTCATCGTCTCTTCGTATTCTCGCTGGGGGACGGAATCCGCCACAATTCCCGCCCCGGCTTGAATATAGGCCATATCTCCTTTCAGCACAATGGTTCTGATAGCGATGCAGGTATCCATATTTCCGGAGAAATCTATATAGCCCACCGCCCCGGCATAAGGCCCCCGGCGGTTTGGCTCCAGTTCGTCTATTATCTCCATAGCCCTGATTTTGGGTGCGCCGGAGACCGTCCCCGCCGGATGGCAGGCCCGAAGCACATCAAAGACGCTTTTTTCTTTGCGCAATTTGCCCACCACATTGGATGTAATGTGCATCACATAGGGATAGCGCTCTATAATCATCTTTTCGGTAATCTTTACCGAGCCGAACTCGGACACCCGGCCCACATCATTTCTGCCCAAATCCAGAAGCATAATATGTTCAGCGCGGTCTTTGGGGTCGGCAATGAGTTCGGCGGCAAGTGCGGCATCCTCCTCCGGGGTCGCCCCGCGGTGGCGCGTGCCGGCTATGGGCCTGACCGTCACCTCGCCCCGCTCCAGGCCCACCATCTTTTCCGGAGAGGAGCCGATGAGTTTCAAATCTCCCAGACTGAGATAAAACATATAGGGCGAGGGGTTGACTACCCGCAGGGTCCTATATATATCAAAGGGCGCCACATTGGTCCGGCTGGCCAGGCGTTGGGAGATGACTATTTGGATGGTATCTCCCGCCTTTATATATTCCTTGCACTTTCTCACCGCATCTTCAAACTCGTCCTTTTCAAAATTGCTCTGGAAATCAACCGTGGGCTTGCCCGTAATGGCTATGTCTTCGGTTATGCTTTCCGCCGCCGCTTGGATAGGTGAAGAAATCATTTCAACCAATGCATCCACCCGCTCGCAGGCCTCAGTGTAAGCCGCTTTTTCGCTTTTGCCTTCGAGCCTCGCCAAGGCGACGACCTTAAGCGTCTTATCCAGATGGTCGAAGATGAGCATAGAGTCGTAAAAGGAAAAGACCAGGTCCGGAAGCCCGAGGTCGTCTTCAGGTGGATGGGGTAGATGTTCGAAGTAGCGTACGCAGTCATAGGAAAGATAGCCCACCGCGCCGGAGGAAAAGCGGGGAAGGCCGGGGAGGCTTGCGGGTTTGAGTTTACTTGTGAGTTCTTCCAGGGGCACCAGCGGGTCCGGGGCAGCGATTTTTTCCTCTTTCTCGCCCTGCCTTATGCTCACCTGCCCGCGGCGAGCGGTGAAGATGAGAAAGGGGTCGCATCCCAAGAAGGAATAACGGGCCACCTGCTCCGCACCGGCTGCGCTTTCAAACAGAAATGCCGGCTCCTTTTCGCCTATCTTCCTGAAGGCCGATACCGGCGTGAGGTTATCGGCGAAAAGCCGCCTATAAACCGGAATAGCGTTTCCTTTGCTCTTGACTCTTTTGAAATCGGCAAACGAAGGATAATAAGGTCTTCCTTTTTTCACTACCAAATCCTTTCTTCGAGCATCCTCACAAGAGATATAAGAATTATAAGACTTCTCCGTAATGAGGGTCAAGCCGAATTTTCATTTCCCGCTTCTCCGGAAGCGTTTATTCAAAAACACCTTGACTTTGGCCGAAAGATTGGTAAAATATTTGTTTGTCCAAAGAGGATTTTTTGAGAAGGCTGAGTCAATGTATGAACTTCTGGTAGAAGGGGAATTTGCCGGGGCTCATAATCTCAGGGGCTATAAGGGTCTTTGCGAGCACCTGCACGGCCATAACTGGAAGGTGGCTTGTGCCCTTCGCTCAGATGAACTTAATAAACTGGGGATGGTCATTGACTTCAAGAAAGTCAAGGGCCTCCTGAGCGAAGTCCTGGAGCAGTTCGACCACCGCTATCTGAATGACCTGGAGCCTTTCCAGGAGGAGAACCCCACCACTGAGAACCTGGCGCGCCACATATTCAAACCCCTTGCCCCGCGGCATCCTGAGGGCATTCGGGTCTTTAAGGTCACAATG
>Ga0111219_1066_pt1 | contig 10108 bp, 9 predicted proteins | sample DeeMarSWOR152_54_FD_80368 | JGI IMG/M metagenome (GOLD analysis project Ga0111219, IMG submission 80368) | Planctomycetes bacterium DG_23
CGTCATCCCAGTACCCAGGAATATCGTTCTTTGATATAACTCCACCACTGCTTCAGTTCTGAAAAATCTTTTACTGGGAAGCGGCCAAACAGTTCTTCTGTGGTCACGCTGGCGAATCTATCTTTACTATGAACCAGTCGCTTCCAAACCTCAGTTACTGATGCAGCGAGCGGACCAAGGGCTGGTGAGGTAACCTTTTGGAAGTCGTGGTTGCTCGCTGGTGCGATATGAAGAACACTTACAATATCTGCACCTAATTCGCGAGCACACTCCATTTCGTGGGCCAGCAATTGCTGACGCATCAATTGGTAAAAAGGCTCATAAAATAGGGCATTGAAGCAAGGAAGGAGGGCCTTGTTGAGCGGGCAATCTTCTCGCTCATATAGGGGGGCGTAGATGCGGGTCCGGTCTGTGCCCCTACGGCTGACTTTCAGGGAAGTGCCTCTATATTGTTCCGTGTATTTCCATTCAATTAGCGCAATCTGGCAGATGCCGTCCTTCCGCTCAAATAATAGGGCTGCGTCGGCACTCGTGAAGTTAGCGCCTCTGGTGCGCTTGCCGCCGTGACGGACTTTTTCATTGAGGTAATTGGCCTTGCCTATCCACTCGAAGGATAGATACATTCCCTCTTCTTCCATCGGCAGGACTCGCTGGATTGTGGGGAAAATGGGTCGAAAGAGTTCCACCAGCGCATCGTGTTTGTCAGCGAATGGAAAGAGAAAGTTCACACACGAGACCTGGGAATCGCATAGATGGTTACTCGGCATTCGGTTTTCCCCGTGGTGCCACTTTATCTCGTGCCGGGTAAAATAGTCAATAGCCGCTTGCCGAATCTCTTGGAATAAGTTAACCTCAGCCTGGCTATCTGGTAAGCAGAAAGGACGGGACTTGCCTCTATAAATGCCGTCTTCCCTCGCACCGGCGAAATACGGGGAAGTCCTCTTCACTTTCGTCTGACGCTCTTTTTCGGCTTTAAGGAAACGCCCCATTCTCTTGGGTCTCTTGTGCTCTCAGTTAAAAAGCGAAATTTCATTTAATCTATACGGGCTGTCATTTTTGCTCCGCCGCTGGATTAATATGGGTTATCAGAAAGTGGAAGGCAATTAGACTTTGAGGGTGATAAGGTTTATCTGGGCTCGCTCGCCCTGGCCTAAGCCCAATTCAGCGGCCCGGTTTATATGACAGGCATTGCGACCATTACGTATGGGCCAATCAGCACCCAACTCTTCCTTACGCTTGGCCTCGATTATTTCCTTGCCCATCACATCCATCGCCACCGGGTCGAATGTGGCCAAAACCCCCTGATAAAGCCAGCGGTAGCGCGGGTCATCACTGGGGCCTCTGTTATAGAGGGGCCGAAGCGCATCGCAGATAATCAGGCGCGTCTTCTCCCGGATGGGCCCTGCCGCATTGAGGTCGCCGATACCCTCCATATCATTTCCCGCCCCGTGAATGGCGCCGGGGTTTTTGATGGAACCCAGATGATTCTTCATGGCGCAAGTGATGCCGGAAGCCACATGGGTCTTGAGGATGGGCACATTGATGAGGGCGGTTATCTCTTGCGTGAGGACCTTACTCAAATAAATTTCGTAATCACGGGTGGGTAGTTTCACCGGCTCGCTTTCATAGCCCGGATAGCGTCTCTCATAGGCGCGCACGCCGGTCTTTCCTTTGTTTACAGGAAATCCAGCCCGGTCCAGTTCCCGGTCGTGTCGCTCGTAGATAATGATATTATTTTCCTTGACCCCGACGAGTTTGAGCCCCTCAATTATGCGCTCGACTAACTCCGGCCTGGTTGAGCAGTTGGCCCCGGCTATACAACTAACCTTAATACCCACGGTGTCGTCTTTGGAAAAAAGACTTCCCCAGGCGGCCTCGACGGAATCCTGGCCTGTTAGCCTGGTCACTGCCCTATCCAGCATCTGGTGTATGACCGGGGCATTATACGAAGGACCCGGGGCTACGGCGTTATTGCTACGCACCTGTATAATGCTGGAGGTGCCGGAAGCGGCTAAGGCCTTTCCCAGACCCAGCCTGCTCCAGCCCAAAGAAGCAGCGGCAATACCACAAGCGCCGTAAATGCTGCGCGAGAGAAACTCGCGCCGGCTCATCCCCCGAAGCATTTCACGCGCCTCGGCTTCAATCTCTTCCAGGCTCATTTCATCCTTGATTTTGTCTTTCTTCACCCCTTCTCTCCTTTTACTTTCTATAGGTATTTTACCACAAAACAGACAATTTATCAAGAGAAAACGAAAGGCATTGCCTTCTGGAATCAGAACCTCTTTTTTCTTGACTTGAAGATGCCCTGGGTGTAAGATATTTTTTTTAAGAATTCTTTTCTTCCGACTTGAGGCAGGAGGGCAAAAGATGCAAGAACTCACTTATGCCCTCATCACACCCTATAGCCTCTTAAGGAGCAGGACCGGAGGGATAATCGGGCGGCTATTGAATCTGGCTGACCTGGAATTTGTAGGTGCCAGGATGTATGCGCCCAGTGATAAATTCGTAGATAAATACGCCCAGACCGTGAAAGATGAGAAGTTGGACCGCACATTAAAGGAAGCCCTCTTAAATTACCTCTATGATTACTTGCGGCCCAAAAACCGTCTGGGTATTTCTAACCGCACTATTCTGCTTCTTTTCAAGGGCGAAGGGGCCATTGAGACCTTCAGACACCAGGTCCTGGGTGGGCTATCGGCTACGGCCTCGGCGGATACCGTCCGAGGGACCTTCGGCGATTTTATCGGCTATGCCACCGGGGAGATGGGATATTTTGAGCCCGCGGTCCTGGCCCCCAGTGGCCCCAAGATAAACAGACGCCAATTGGCCTTATTCGCCGAATATGCCGAGCGGGACGGAGGTGCTCTGGAGGAAGTGATTGAGTTTCCTGCTGATGTTAAGCCGGAGACGACGCTGGTCATCTTAAAGCCGGAAAACTTCCGCCGTCATTCCTCCCGCGCAGGAAACATAATAGATATATTCTCACGCAGCGGGCTCTATATCGTGGGAATAAAGCTATTTAGCTTTTCCGTAGCCCAGGCTGAGGAATTTTATGTGCCCCTGCTTAAGATATTTCCGGAGTCTCTGAAAGAAAATGTGGTGGAAAGATTGTGCAGCGCACTCAACCAGAACTTCGATTTCCCTATTTCTGACGAAATCTATTCGGAGATGGCCGAACTACTTAAAAAGTTGAATGCTAAAAGGGAGTTTGACCGCATAGTGGAATATATGAGCGGGGTTTCCCCCGGCTCGATCAAGAGCCCCCGGGAGCGCCAGAGGCCGGGCGGTGAACGATGTCTGGCTCTTCTTTACCGGGGGGCGGATGCGGTGGAGAAGATTCGCTCCATACTTGGCGTAACCGACCCGGGAAAGGCAGCCGAAGGGACCGTGCGCAGCGTCCTGGGATATGATATGATGCAGAATGCTGCCCACGCTGCAGATTCCGTGGAATCGGCCCAGCGCGAGCGCAAGATAATCGGCCTCTGGGGGAAAGATAAATCTGAAGAAAGAAAGATAATCCTGGAATATCTGGCGCAAACTGGTTAAACACACCGAGAGAGGTACAAACCTTGCTGGTAGAACGCCTGGTGGTGGGAGATTTTGCTTCTTGCGCCTATGTAGTAGCCAAAGGCGCCAATAGCGAATGTATTATCATCGACCCTGGTGCTGAAGGCGAGGCCTTGCTCAAAGTTATTGAAAAACATAATCTGAGACCCAAATTTATCGTCAATACCCACGGCCATTCCGACCATATTGGCGCCAACTCCTTCCTCAAAGAGCGCTTTCCTGATTTAAAGATTTGCATCCATAAAGAGGATGCCCGCATGCTCAAAAGCACCATAAAGAATCTGTCTCTTTTCTTGGGTCGCAGAGTCCGTTCTCCTAAAGCTGATCGCATCTTACAGCAAGGAGACGCCCTGGAAATAGAGGGGTGCTCTTTCAGCGTGCTTCATGTGCCCGGCCATACCAAAGGAGGCATTGCCCTTCTTCGCCAGGCAGAGGAAAATGACCCGACCGTTATCTTCACTGGCGACACCTTATTCGCCGGAGGCATCGGCCGAACCGATTTTCCCTCCGGAAACCAAAAACTACTGGTGCAAGGTATCAAGGAAAAGATTATGACCTTGCCGGATGACGCCCTGGTCTATCCCGGCCACGGCCCCCCCACTACGGTAGGCGAGGAGCGCGCCAACAATCCTTTCTTGTAAGAAAAATAGTGCAACAAAAAGTGCTGGCCCTTATTCTCTACGCCGGAGGAGTTCGAAAGCAAACGCCGCCAAATTACCATAGTGGCCGAGGCCGAAAAAACCTGGGCAAATTATGGCCTGAGTAGTGAACCGGTGAATGCTGAAGTAGAAAGGTTAAACCGGACCGAAACAAACCAGCGTCAGGTCATCGCTTTGCGGAGTGAGCCCCACGAACTCCTGCACGCCATTTGCTATGCGCTCCAGAACTTGGGTAGGCTCTGAGGGCCCGGCTTTTAGCACCTCGTAAAGCCGGGAGGAGCCAAATTGTTTGGCCTGCTGATTCATAGCCTCGGTCACGCCATCGGTGTAAAGAACTACGGTATCTCCCGGCTCAAGCGGGACTTCGGCTACTTCGTAGACAGTATCCGGTAGAACGCCCAAAGGGAAATTGATATTGGTGTCAACGGCCTGGACCTGGCCTTGAGGCTTACGGCGGATAAGCGCAGGTGGATGGCCGGCGTTGACCACGCTTATTTTTCGCTCCTTTGGATATAAGATAAGATAAAGAAGCGTAACGAATATTTCCTCGGTAACACTTCTGGAAAGATATTCATTAAGTTCGGTGATGACCCGCGCCGGCTCCGGTTCATTCAAAGTGAAAGAGCGGATGTCTGAGGTGAGTTTGGCCATAAGAAGCGCCGCGGAGATGCCCTTGCCCGAGACATCCCCTATCACTACTCCTAAATTCTCGGTCTGGCCGCTGGCTGCGGGCAAGCGGATGAAATCGTAAAAATCGCCGCCCACCTGGTAGGCCAGAGAATACTTCGCCGCAAAGGAATACCCCGGGATCACGGGCGTCTCCTCGGGCAGGAAACTTTGCTGCACCCGATGCGCTACCACAAGGTCGCGGTCCATTCTCTCACGCCGCAAGGCCTCCTGGTGCATCCGCACATTCTCCACCGCTATAGCCGCCTGTGTGGCTATACCCGTGAGCAAATCCAGGTCTTCGGAGGTAAACTTGGCCTTCTGATCTTGAGTATCAATATGGATTATGCCCAGGACTTCATCCTGATAGACCATCGGAGCGCACATCATAGAGCGAATACCGAAATCCACTATGCTCTGGCTTGGCCCTGCTGGGCCCAAACCGCGGAAGCGCTCGTCCTGCATAGCGTCTGAGGAAAGCACAGACTGACGCTTGGTGACAACTTCGTTGACTATGGTGCGACTGATGGATATTTTTCCCGCTCTAAGACGGGCCCGCTTGCGTACCGCCTGGGGGACGAGTTCCCCACTGCGCTGGTCCTTAATCATAACGAAGCCGCGGTCGGCCTGGGCGAAGACTTCAAAGAGATTATTAATTATCTCTTGAGAAAGCGCTCCCAAATCCAAAAGCCGCCCTAAGGCCCGCGTGGTGGATAGTACCGTATGCAGCCGCTCGTGCATAATTTTCAGCTCTTCAGGTGTTTCCGCCTGAGTCGCATCAAAGGCCCGAGTGGCATCTTTTACCTCAACAGTACTGACGATGGTAGAAGGGGGTTCATCCTCCTGACAGACGGTGTCGGCAAGAACAGAGCTGGTTTCCCGCTCGGTATATCGCAAGGCATAGTGGGCTATCTTAATTTCGTCGGCCTCTTTAAGAATAGAAACGGTTACCATCTGGCCATTGACGAAAGTGCCGTTTGAGGAACCCAAATCCTCTATGATAAAGCCTTTGTCGGATTTGGTCAGTCGGGCGTGATGCCGGGATACGCTTTCGTGGGGAAGCATAATTTCGCAGGTAGGACTTCGGCCAATTATAGCCCCGGGGGTTACTTCAAAAGTACTGCCCGCCTCCGGCCCCTCAATTATAACTAAAACAGCCAGAAATCACCTCCTCAAACTAATTATAATTCTAACTTACCCAAAGGTCAAATCAAGAATTTTTTAATTTTTTATAACATGAATTTCACGGAATAGACAAATAACACGAAAAACAAACAAAAGCAAATATCCGAAAATAACTCATTAGGTTGGAAGATGGTCCGCGGCTTTCGTGTTTGATAATTTTTAGTTTATGTGCCTTACAATTTTTGTTTGTCTAACCACAAAGGCCCATTATAATGAAGGTCAAAGTCTTGAAAGAAGAGGTCATTTATGTCCCGGCCCAGTTGGGATGAATATTTTCTCTCCATCGCCCGGGAGGTCTCCCGACGCTCCACCTGTCTCAGGCGTCAGGTGGGGGCCATTCTGGTCAAAGATAAGCGCATCCTCACCACCGGGTATAATGGCGCGCCCCGGGGGCTCCAGCATTGCGAAGTAACCGGCTGTCTCAGGGACAAACTCGGCCTTGCCCCGGGTGAAAGGGTGGAACTTTGCCGTGGCCTTCATGCGGAGATGAACGCGCTGCTTCAGGGCGCAATCCACGGCGTTCAAGTGGAAGGCGCGACCCTATACAGCACCGACTCCCCTTGCGTTTCCTGCGCCAAGATGCTCATAAATTGCGGGGTCAGGCGTATCGTATCGGCAGGCGATTATCCAGATGCCTTAGCCAAGGAGATGCTTGCCGCTGCCGGTGTGGAGGTGGTCTTGATGGAAGGAAATCCGGCTTAACAACCCGTGGAGGCAAAAATGAATTGCGCCGAATGTGAAGACAAAGCCTGCAGACAGGGAAAGGTCTGTCACACATTTACCGATGAGTTGCGGGCCAAATATCAAAGAAAAGAAGTCAAAAGAACTATGCATGCCGCCGCTGAAATAGAAGCCAGCTATTATATGAAAGCCACCCGCCTGGAAGAACTTATCCATTTCGCCGAAGCAATGGGTTTCAAACGCTTGGGCATCGCCTTTTGCATCGGCTTATCCGAAGAGGCCAGCATATTGGAGAAAATACTCAAGCAAAATTTTGAAGTATCCTCGGTCTGCTGCAAGGTATGCGCGGTGGATAAGGGAGACTTCGGCCTCGCAAAGATGAGAAAGGATGGATTTCAGGCTATGTGCAATCCGATAGCCCAGGCCACCGTGCTTGAAGAGGCAGATACTCAGTTAAATATTATTGTAGGGCTTTGTATGGGGCACGACATCACTTTCAGCCTTCATTCTCACGCCCCGGTCACCACTTTAGTGGTAAAAGACCGCGTTTTAGGACATAACCCTGTTGCCGCCCTTTACTCCAGATACTATAAAGGGACCAAATTTGGCCTTAAGACCTGAAGAGGTGAAATGTGCCTATAAGATTTACCTGCTCTTCCTGCGGCAAAGCGCTTAAGGTGGCCGAAGAGATGGCCGGGAAGCAAGGGCGCTGTCCTTTTTGCCAGAGCACAGTTACTGTGCCACTTTCAGCCCCTCCTTCCGAAACCGAGGAAAAAATAGAAATTGAGGAGAGGGAGGAAACAAGACTGTTTGAGACGGAGGGAACTCCCGAAGGGCTGCGCCGCTGCCCCAGCTGCGGCATCTTGGTGGAAAAGAGTGCTCGCGCCTGCCCTCGCTGCCGCGCTGACCTTACAACAGCCGAAGAGGCCGCGAAGACCGTTGCCCCACGTCGCCTCCCTCGGGAAAAGGCCGCACTCCATCCGGCCTCGTTCTGGGCGGCACTGCCTTATACTTTTGCTTATCCCTTTAATCGCAAGGGGATTTTTATCTTAATCCTGGGCACGGTATTAATTTTATTTGTCGGCATTATCCAGACTATCCTTGCCTTCGGCGGTATCTTGGGCGCTCTTGCGCAGCTTATCGTTGCCATCTTTACCTTCGGCTATATAGGTTCGTATATGTTTCGCATTATTGAGGAAACAGGCGGGGGCGGGGAGCAGCCGCCTCCTTTGCCGAGCATTACCGATTATGTAGAGGATATCGTCATTCCTTTCCTACAACTTCTTGGCACTCTTCTCGCCTCTTTCGTTCCCCTTATCCTCTACTTGATTTTGTGCGTCGGTTTCCGCATCCCAATACAAGGGATTATTGTGTTGGTGCTCTTCATATATGCCCTGGTTTCTTTTCCCATGGGTCTCACCGTCATGGCTATGTCTGGTTCCGCGGCTGCGTTAAATCCGGTACTCATTGTAGCCTCCATTCTCAAGGTACCTCTGCACTACCTGGGAGCATTAGTTTTTCTCGTAATTAGCCTGGCTTTGCAAGCTCTTGGTTTGAAGGTTACTCTTCCACAGGTGCCCATCTTAAGCATCATTTTAGCACAATTCATCTCCCTCTATTTTCTTATGGTGAATATGCGCGTCCTGGGCCTTATATATCGTTATAATGAAGAGAAACTTGGCTGACCCCGTTAGACCTGAAAAAGAGGTCCAGCGGGGCTGTCCTTAGAAGCGTGGGTCAAAACTCATCAAGCCTCACCCGGGAGTTGCCATTTGTGATAAACTGGCTTGCTTCTGAGGGAACCTCTTAGAGGTCGGGCCGGGTATATTTTTTGAGACCAGTCCACTCCTACGAAAAGGTGGCATATGCCCATAAAATTTCCCTGTCCTTCCTGCGGCAAGGGGCTTGAAGTACCCGATGAGGCCGCCGGGAAGTATGAGCACTGCCCTCATTGCAGAAATTCCATAAGAATACCCCTTCCGGGCAAACCCCGTGGGGCCGAGGAGAAAATAGCATCTGAGGAAGAAGAATTGAGACTGGTCAAGGAGGAAATCCCTGCCGATGTGCGCCGCTGCCCCGGCTGCCACATTCTGGTGGATAAAAGAGCCCGCGCCTGTCCTCGCTGCGGCACTGACCTTCTTACCGGTATGAAATTCATTAAGTCGGCCACTTTATCGCCCCGCTCTAAAGAAAAAGTCAGCCCTCACCCGGCCGCCTTCTGGGCCGCCCTGCCCTATGCTTTGGTTTATCCGCTTAATCCCAAGGGCCTGGTCCTTCTCGTAGGTGGAACTATATTTTTCACCTTAGTGGGGTTCCTTGGCCGATTTCCCATTTTAGGCCTCATCGTAGCACTCTTCGCTATTGGCTATCTCGCCGCTTATATGTTCTCAATTATAGAAGCAACTGCGACCGGCGAAGATTTGCCGCCGGATTGGCCGTCTTTCACCAACTTCATAGATGATATTCTGCGGCCCTTCGGCCTGCTTATTGTTACAATACTCTTTTCATTCGGCCCTTTTTTCATTTATGCGGCCCTTTTTGAGGCGAAAGGCACCGCGCCCCAAAGTGCTATCGGTTGGCTGCTCCTCGTATATGCAATCGTTTATCTGCCGATGGCCTTAATTGCTATGGCCATAGTTCAATCCCTGGCCGCCTTAAATCCGGTGCTTATTATCGGCTCTATCTTCAAGGTGCCTCTACATTATTTTGGTGCATTAATTTTTCTCGGGCTTATTTATGTCCCGCGATTTCTGGGTGGCCGGGCCGGTGTTCCGCATATACCCATCTTTAGCGCCCTGGTAAGTCAGTTCATTTCCCTCTATTTTCTTATGGTGGAGATGCGCGTCCTGGGGCTTCTTCATCGGTATAACGAAGAGAAACTCGGCTGGTTTTAGAAAGAGAGGCCTAAATTGAAAGCCAGAGTAGTAACCGACATAGGAGATATAATCGGGCCCATAGATAGAAATATCTACGGCCATTTTATAGAGCATTTGGGAAGATGCATCTACGGAGGCATCTGGGCAGGTGAGGAAGCAAAGATACCTCACCTGCGGGGCTTTCGCAAAGATGTGCTGGAAGTGGTGAAGCGCCTGCGGCCCCCGATAATCAGATGGCCCGGGGGAAACTTCGCCTCCGGCTACCATTTTGAGGATGGCCTGGGGCCGAGGGACGCTCGCCCCAGAAAATTTGACCTCGCCTGGCGCAAAGAAGAGTCCAACGAATTCGGCACCGATGAATTCATAGATTTTTGCCGCGAGGTAGAAACCGAACCCTATATCTGCGTCAATACCGGCTCCGCCCCACCGGAGGAGGCCGCACATTGGGTGGAATATTGCAACTCCCGCACGCAT
>Ga0111219_1127_pt1 | contig 10029 bp, 11 predicted proteins | sample DeeMarSWOR152_54_FD_80368 | JGI IMG/M metagenome (GOLD analysis project Ga0111219, IMG submission 80368) | Planctomycetes bacterium DG_23
CGGAAAACCGGTCGAGGTGCAGAAACTGCTGGGCTAAACTCCGCTCCCTGCAACGATATTGATTGGCACCCCAAGTGCGCACATACGCACAGGATTACCGGCAGTGGCAACCCTGCCTTTGCTCTGGCCGATTACCTTTGACAAGAAGTCCTATTCCTGGTAGAATACGATATATGAACATAAAGGAGGTGTAATATGCCCAGAGGAGACGGAACAGGGCCGACAGGTCAGGGGCCTGGAACCGGCCGAGGCCTGGGGCGTGGCGGTGGCCGCGGTAGAGGAGGCGGTTTCGCCGCCGGACCGGGTGGAAATTGCGTTTGTCCCAGTTGCGGTAAGACTGTGCCTCACCAGATAGGCGTTCCTTGCTATAAGGCCAAATGCCCCTCCTGTGGGGCGGCTATGACCAGACAGAGGTAAACTCCATTTTCTTTTATCCGTTGCAGTCCCGTTTGGAAAGCCTGCAACATTTCGGCCTGCGAATGGGGTCGTGATTGGAGTCGGGCTCCTGGGCCATCGGAGAAAGAGCGTATCCGACAGACGGAAGCCGCGATTCGGGCGGATGTAAATACGATCCTCGATGCCGGCTGTGGTAATGGCTGGATATGCAACACATTGAATGGTCGATACCGTGTCGTCGGGATAGACTATGTTGCAGAGGCCCTTCGCTATGTCCGGGCACCGAAGGTGAGAGGCGATTTGCGAAGGCTGCCTTTTCCCGAGAAGAGTTTCGACCTCGTCTTGTGTTGCGAGGTGCTCGAACACCTGGACGACAGTATGTATGAGACGGTATTAAGCGAACTGATCCGGGTTGCACGAAAATACATCCTCATCACTGTGCCCAATAACGAAGACCTGAACCTCTTTTACTACAAATGTCCAGAATGTGGAACCAAATTCAACCCTTTCGGCCATTTGAGGTCGTTTACGCTCGGGAAGTTGAGGGCGCTTTTCAGTGGTCCGCGTAAAGGCCGCATGGAATGCCTTGAAGCACGAGAGATTGGCCCCGTGCCGGTGCGGCCGCAAAATGTGTTTCTGTCTCGATTTCGTCTCGAGAAGTTCGGCCACTGGTCAAACAACCCAGAGGCAGTTTGCCCCAACTGCGGCTGCTTTGGCAACTCGGCGCGCCTGCCGCTGGCCCTGCGTCTCTATGGCTTTGCCCTACGCCTGGCTAATGCGGTCTTGAACCCACGGAAGATACCGCGAGCCACCTGGCTCTTGGCGGTCTACCGTCTGGAGCGTGTGAAAGAGGGGCCGTTTTCCAGAGCCTGTGCAGGTTTTGCCCCATCCTTCGAGCGCGCTTCAAAAGGGGGCACTAAACCAAATGGACGAACATCGTTTCCAGCAGCAAATCCGCCAGGAGGCTGAGGCAAAAAGGGCTGCCGCTCAAATACTCCGGGTCGATGAGACGGCCTCTCTGCAAGACATAAAGCGTGCCTGGCGTAAGGCCTGTTTGGAGCATCACCCGGACCATCGCCCGGACGACGAAGACGCTCACCAGCGGCTCATCATAATCAATTGTGCCTACGAACTGCTGGCCAAGGGGACGCCCTGTAAAATGCTTTTGAACCAGCGCGGCGAGGGTGGTAAAACTCTTAAGGAAGGGAAATACAACATTGACAATCTCTGGGGATATTTCTTGGCTTGGCGTGAAAGGTATTTCTAACTGAGGGAGACTATCCAGGCAATGAGAAGATGGGCGACATGCAAAAGATAAACATGCAGTTGCCGGATGATTTCTACGAGCGAATTAAGTCGCAGCTTTACAAACGCATAGGCAAAGAACTGCGGTTTGCTCATCGCGTTATTGACTTAGGTTGTGGTTCCTGCGGTTTGGCGCGTTTTCTCACAGAGACCAATGGCCAGCAGGTGACCGGTGTGGACATTTATGATGTGAATTTTCCCGGAGAAGATGACCACGCGAGTTACGCCCAGCGAGACCTTCGCTGTATCAAAGCCGACGCCGCTCATCTCGATTTCCTGGCCCATGGTGAGGTAGATGCGGTGATAACCGTGTGGGCTCTGCACGAAATGGACCAGCCCATCGCCGTGCTTCGAGAGGCGCAACGGGTGTTGCGGCCTGACGGCGGAATTCTAATCGTGGACTATCCGCACGACTCTTTGGCCCAGCGTTTGTGGAACGAAAATTACTATGGGCCGCAAGAAGTTGAACAGATGCTCAAGGAGGCAGGATTTGATGAGGTTCGCTCAGAACTCATAGAAAAAAATCAGGTCATCTGGGCAAGGGCAACTCGTCCAGGACACAAGGTGGAAAGCGCTTGAATAGGATAGCCTCCGGATACATAAGTAGTATTGACTTTGCTCAAAGAGGTGGTCCTCAATATAAAAAGGAGAGCCTGAGTGAATGGGGGCAGCAGTTCCAATCCTGTGAAGGGCACTCTCAAGTGCCATAAGACAGGCCGAGATGTCCCCTTGAGCCACCCGGTATGTCAGGCCCCTGACGAACCTTGCAAGTATCGCAGCGAATGTATGATTTATGCCTTGGAGCAGGACGAAAAGGAGGCCCAAAGAAAAAAGCGCGCAGCCAACTGAGCTTCTTTGCTTAGAGCAAGTCTGAGGCTATCATTTTGGAGTGCTTTCTTATTACGCAGAGAGGAGGCAGTAAATGCCCGTCTACGAATATAAATGCAAAGCGTGTGGGAAGACTTTTGAGTACTTTCTGAAAAATAGTGCCGAGAAGGTCAAATGCCAAAAGTGCGGAAGTACCCGCCTGGAAAGGCTTTTTTCCGCCTTTGCTGTTGGTGTAAGCACTAACACTACATCCGGCGGAAGTAGTTGTCCTACTGGCACCTGCCCTCTCTCCTGAAAGCGTAGGATATAGATAAATGAAAATTACCATTGCCAGCGGTAAGGGCGGCACGGGTAAGACCTTTATCGCTACCAATCTCGCCTGGCTCCTGCGAGAGCGTGGTAAAAAGGTAACCTATATTGATTGCGATGTGGAAGCACCTAACGGGCATCTTTTCCTCAAACCCCAAATCCATTCTAAAGAGCGCGTAACTATAGGCGCGCCCACAGAGGTTGATGAGGAAAAATGTATCGCCTGTGGAAAATGCGTCGAGGCTTGCTTATTCAACGCCATCGCCTTGATTAAAGAAAAGGTGCTCCTTTTCCCTGAACTTTGCCACGCCTGCGGAGGATGCAGTATCGTTTGTCCCACTGACGCCATTATTGAAGGAGAAAAAGAAATCGGCACCCTCCTGCACGGCAGAAGCGAAAATATAGACTTCCACTACGGCCTGCTTAAAACTGCGGTGGGAGGGATGTCGCCCCGGCTCATCCGCGCCCTCAAGGACTATGTCGGAGAAGGCATAAACATCCTGGACTCTCCCCCCGGCACGGCCTGTTCGGCAGTGGAAACGGTAAAAGGGGCCGATGTTACGCTTCTGGTTACCGACCCCACGCCATTTGCCGTAAGCGACCTGAGGCTTTCCGTTAATATGGCGAGAACGGTGGGCCAGGAACCGGCGGTGATAGTGAACCGCGCCGGGCTTGATGACAGCCGCCTCAAGGCCTACTGCGAGAAGGCAGAACTGGAAATTATCGGCGAAATACCCGATGACCGGCGCATTGCCGAGGTTTATTCGGTGGGCGACATCGTGGTGGAGAAAATCCCTGCATATATAGACGCATTTGAGCATATATTAGAAAAGGCAGAAGAACTTGCCGGGGAAAAGCGGCCTGCCAAAAAAGAACTGATTGAGCCTCTTTTCATCCCCGGCGGGGCTGCCAGAAGGCCCGAAAGCAGAGCCCAGGCGGCCGAGAGGAGGGCAAAGGAGATTGTGGTCATAAGCGGCAAAGGGGGCACCGGCAAGACCTCCCTGGTGGGCGCCTTTGCCGCCCTTGCGCATAGTGCGGTAATTTCGGACTGCGATGTAGATGCCGCCGACCTCTATCTTATCCTCCAGCCAGAGATTATTGAAGAAGGAGGCTTCAGCGGCGGCGTTTCCGTGGAGATTGACCAGGCCAGGTGCACCGCTTGCGGCAAATGTAAAGAGGCCTGTCGCTTTGGCGCAGTGGAACTCACCCCACAGGGAAAATTCGTCATAGACCAGATAGCCTGCGAGGGATGCGGCGTATGCGCTCTTGTGTGTGAAGATAACGCCATAAAAAAAGAAGAAGCCATAAATGGCAAATGGTTCCTATCCCGTACCAGATTTGGCAAGATGAGCCACGCCATATTGGGATTTGCCGAAGAAAATACCGGAAGACTGGTTACGCTGGTAAGAGAAATGGCCTCTCAAATTGCCCAGGAAGAAGCCAAGGAAAGGGTGTTGATTGACGGCTCGCCCGGAACCGGCTGTCCGGTAATCGCCTCCATAACCGGCGCAAAATATGCCTGTATAGTCACCGAGCCTACCGTTTCCGGCGAGCACGACCTTGGCCGCATCCTGGATGTCACCCGACATTTCGGCGTGAAATCCGGGGTCATCGTGAATAAGGCCGACCTCAATCCCGATATAGCCCAACGCATTAAGGCCGCAGCACAAGCCGCCGGAGCGGAAATCCTCGGGTATATCCCCTATGATGAAAATTTCACCCGGGCTCAGATTGAGGGCCTTACCCTGATAGAATACGGCGACGGCGAGAGTACCGAAAAAATTGAGCAAATATGGGAAAGGATAAAAGAGACATTGAGTAATTTGTAATTTGGACTGACCACGCGGAAGTCCAACGAGACTTTTAGAGGTGGTGGATGAGAAGGGCGTGGCGTAGAGGCAGGCACTGGCCGATATCTATATGCGGGCCTCAGCCGATGTTACTGAGAGCGCTGCCGACATATAAGCAGATGCCGCTCCCTAAGACAGGAGTTACTAAGGTCACTGCTCAGGTTGATAAAGCCCTGTGTATAGGTTGCGGCCGTTGTGTGGCAGTATGTCCGACCCACTCCATCAGCCTGGGTCCGGATAATAACGCCGCTGTCCATGCCGCTCTTTGTCGCGGTTGTCAGGCCTGCATTGCTGTCTGTCCCGTAGGCGCTATCTCTCTTGTATCGCACGCGCCGGTTCGATGAACAAGCACGCTGGGGACTGAAATGAAAAGAGTCCGAAGTGGGCCGAGCATAACAAAGTTTCTCCAATATTACCTCCTGGTGCTTCTCGCCCGCAGGAGTCAGACGAAGCGGGAGTTGATACAGGCAATCAAGGAGAAGAGCGTTAACAATCGCCGCTATCGCCCGAGAGGGGTCTTGTGGGTGGCCGCAAGCGAGATGGATAAGGCCCTCAAGGCACTCAAGGAAGATGGATTGCTCAAGGCGGGTGTTCGTAGCAACAAATGGAGCATCACTCGGGCAGGACGCCAGGCCCGCTGGCGATACGAACGTGAAAGTGAGCAGTACTCGGACGGGAAGGAAAAAGCAGCCAGGAAACTCCTTAGCCTACTGAAGCCCACAGATAGAAACAAACACATCCTGGATGTAGGTACTGGGCTGGGATTTCTGGCCTTCAAAATGGCAGCACGAGGCTTTGAAGTGCTCGGGATAGACTCCTGTACCTTCGACTACTCTAAAGACAGCATCCAAAAAGCCAGGGAAGAGGTCCGCTCGACTAAGGGAAAGGTTAAATTCCGAAAAGGTGATGTGACCCGGCTTCGTGGGCTTGATGGGAGGTTTGACTGTGTAACCGCAAGTCAGGCAGTACACTGTATGAAGAACCAACGAAAATCTCTGCAGGCAATCTATCGCCTCTTGAAACCCGGCGGTAGGTTTCTCTGCTTGGACTTCTCGGTGGGACTAAAGGGGTTTCTTAAGCACGGGTTCCACGATTTTTTGGCCATCTCCCGAGAGGAATGGCAGGAACTGTTGCCTCAATATGGTTTCCAAGATCTCGAGATATATGATATAAACGACTATCTTGTAGTAACAGCGCGGAAGCCGCTCTCTATGAAGAGAAAGGGGAGCCCCAGTCCCTTAAGGAGAATCTGATACTTCAGGAGACTCTCACCAACCCCACGAGGACAAAAATGGACAGGGCCCCACTCAAGGAAGAGATTGCTGGACTCCAGAAAAGGATCGAAGACCTGAAGGCAACGAAACCTGCTCACGACAAAACAGGGGCATACGAGATGCGCATCTTTCAACTTGAAGAGCAGTTGGATGAGAAGAAGATAAAATTAGCGAAGCAGCTGCAGCGGGGGAGATGAAGCCTCGTTCCTGCAAGGAAAAAGAGAGTACATTATGAGTCCTACCTCAATTGCAGATAGGACGGCACATATTTTAGAAACACTTCCCGCGGGGGTGCTTCTGGTGGCCGCAGCGAAAACGCGCACGCCGCAGGAGGTGGAGGCGGCAATCCGGGGCGGCGTTACCGCAGTGGGCCATAATTATGTCCAGGAAGCAGAGAGGATGATTGCCGAACTTGGCAGCCGAGCCAAATGGCACCTCATTGGCCATCTCCAGAGGAATAAGGCCAAAAAGGCGGTGGCGCTATTTGATATGATTGAGACCCTGGATTCCTGGCGGCTGGCCCAGGCCATTGACCGACACGTGGCCGATATGGGTAAGATAATGCCGGTTCTGGTGGAGATAAATAGCGGCAAGGAGTCCAGCAAAACCGGCATACTGCCCCAAGAAGTTGACGACTTTGTGCGCAAGGTGAGCGAACTTCCCTCTATCCGCGTTGAAGGCCTTATGACGATGGGGCCGCGGTTCGGCGACCCGGAGGATGCCCGCCCTTATTTCCGCCACACTAAGGCCGCTTTTGAACGCCTCAAGAAAGCCAATATCCCCAACGCCCAAATGCGCTGGCTCTCTATGGGTATCTCTTCACAAGGGCCTCATATATGACTTCCAAGGAGCGGGTGCAGGCGACATTTGAGGGCCGGCAAGTGGACAAGGTTCCGGTACATCATCTGGGGTTTTCTTCCAAAGTTGCATCGGCGCTACTGAAGAGAGAGGCTTTTGTGGGCGGCGGCATTCAAAAGTGGCGCGAGGCCCAGGCCCTCTGGCAGGGCGAAGATGCCCACCAGGCCTATGTGGAGCGCTCTTACCGTGACGCCATAGATATCGCCCTTTTTTGTGGTCACGATATCATTCGCCCTACTTTCTGGCGGCATAATGTGAAGCCCAGCAAAAGAATTGACGAATACACCTTTCTTTACGCGCAAGGGGCAGAAGACAACTGGCGGGTGCTTCGCTATGACCCGGAAAGCGAAGAATGCCACATCTTTGATTATATTCCCAGGCCCGAGCGCACCTTTGAGGACCTGAAAAAAGAGATTGAGGCCCAGGAGGCCCAGATTCAGGACTATAAGCCCAAAGAGGAGGACTTCGAAATTGAACTTCGCGCTCAGCAGCAGTTGGGAGCGGCATTCGTGATACGGGTGGGCGGCGTGGGCATAGGACTTCCTCTAAGTGAGATGGAGCCCTGGCTGGAGGCAGTTGCCGCCTGCCCGGATTTGGTGGGAAGACTTCTTGATATTCAGGCCGAGCGCGCCGTGCGCAATATTGAGTTTCTGGCTGCGCGGGGTTTTCGCTATTTTTTCGGCGGGAGGGATTTCGCCTCCAACCAGGGACCGATGTATTCGCCCGGCATTTTCCGTGAACTTATCCTACCGCGGTTAAGGCGCGTCTCCGAGGCCTGTCATCGATCGGGCGCTTATCATTTATTCGCCAGCGACGGCAATCTCTGGAAAGTGGCCGATGACCTCTTTGACCATTCCGGCATAGACGGATATTATGAAATTGACCGGAGGGCCGGTATGGATTTGAGAAGGCTCCGCGAACGCTTCCCCGGTCTTACCCTGATCGGCAATATAAGTTCGCATACAGTGCATATGGGAACCAAAGAGGAAGTAATTGCCGAGGCCCGCTCGGCACTTGAGGAGGCCAGGCGCAGCGGCAGGATTATCGTGGGCGTCTCCAACTTCCTCGTGCCCGATACGCCTGTGGAGAATGTGACTTCTCTCTTGGAAACCATCCGGGAATATCGCTGAAGAAATGCCAAGTATGATGAGCAGAAAGGACATACTTCTGTCTTTGCTTAATAAACGGCCAGCGGAAAGGGTGCCTGTGACTACTTATGGAGTGGACCGCTTCAGCCATCCCTGGATGGCCCAGGAACCTTCTTATTCTGAAGTGCTTGTGCATTCCGACCGATTGGACTACATTTTCGCCATACATCGCTCCTATTACGCCAGTTTCGGCTTCACGGACATACTCTCAGTTGATGAGACGAGATTTGAGAAAAAAGTCACCACCGACGAGGAAGAGACATCATTTGAATTTACCCTGCACACACCCAAAGGGCCACTTTCTGCCAGGGCCAAAGAGAGAAAAAATTTGCGCACCGTATGGCGCTACGAATATCTAATGAAAGACGGAAAAGATATCGATGCCTTTCTGGCAACTCCTTTTCGGCCCAGGATTCCTCCTGAGGAAGAGTTTGACCAACTTGTGAAAGAGTTGGGCGAAAAGGGCCTTCCCGAGATAGAACTTCCCAACGCCGTCTGTTTGGTGGTGGAGAATATGCCTTACAAAGATTTTATGATGCTCCCCCTTACCGACGCCACCCGCCTGGAACGGCTTCTGGATAAGGCCTCAAGCCTCCTCCTGGAATGGACCGAAGGGATGCTGAAGAAGGGCTTCGGCCCGGTCTACCGGATATTTGGCGCGGAATATGCCATACCTCCCTATATGTCGCCGGATATGTTCAAAAGATTCGTGGTAAAATACGACCGGCCTTTGATTAACCTCATACACCGAAAGGGGTGCTATGTGAGATACCACTGCCACGGCCCCTTAAGGAGAATTTTGCCCGACCTCCTCAGTCTTGAGATTGATATGTTAGACCCCTGCGAAGGGCCTCCCAATGGCGATATATCCCTGAAGGAGGTGGCTCGAATATTGGGCAAGGATGTAATCCTCATCGGCAACATCCAACTGGATGACATTGAAAGGGCATCCGTCCAGCGCATCGACCGTCTGGTCAAAGAGGCCATAGATGAAGTAGGGGATAAGGCCCCTCTTATTATCGCACCCACGGCGCATCCTATGGAAATCCCGCTTTCAGCCACCGCCGCTCGCAATATTGTTCAACTTCTGCAATCGGCCTGGGAATACGGATAGGGGCCTTGAGCGAAGAATATACGAATTAAAGTAAGGTCTATGGGGCTATGGAAAATGGCGGATGAGGTGCGAAAAAAGAGCATATTCATCATAGTGCTTCTGCTGCTCATCCTGAGCGCGGGATTTCTGGTTCGCCTCGGCGGGATGTGGTTCGGCCTTCCTTATGCACATCACTGGGATGAACCTAATGTCATTCACAATGTCTTGCGGATGATTAAGACTCACGATTTCCATCCGCGCGGCTTTTTCCACACCAGCGGTTATATTTACCTGCAATTGCCCGTGGCCTATCTTCATTATGCTCTTCTCGTGGGTCAGGGGAAACTGGCCTCGCCGGATGAAATCAAGACCATATGGGAAACGGGCTGGCCCTGGACCATAAGCCATCCTTCGTTTTATGTCTGGGCCAGGGCACTCACGGTTATCCTGGGCACGGTTACGGTATTTCTGGTCTATAAAATAGGAAGCAAAATACATAGCCAGAAAGTGGGCCTTCTGGGAGCGCTCTTTTTGGCCTTTGCCTTCGGACATATAGAGCATTCAAGACCCATCGCCAGCGATGTTCCGGTAACATTTTTTGATACCTTTTGTGTGCTGGCAGCAGTGAGTTTGGTCCTGACTGGCAAAAAAAGGTGGTATGTGCTGGCAGGGCTTATGGCAGGATACGCCGCGGCCACCAAATATAATAATGGGCTGGTGCTGGGCGTCCTCCTGGCCGCTCATTTGCTTAACCAACACAAAAGCCGTATTTTTGATAAAAGTTTGCTCATCGGGATATTGTGTTTTGTGGCCGGGTCTTTGGTCGGCTCTCCCTATTCAATTCTGGACCCCAAGGCATTGATTGAAAATGTAACCTTCCATTTAGGTTATTTCGCCGAGCCGCACGGCCCCGGGATACAACCCGGACTAATCCCGGGCATAGCCTATTATGGTAAATATATATTTTA
>Ga0111219_1140_pt1 | contig 10022 bp, 8 predicted proteins | sample DeeMarSWOR152_54_FD_80368 | JGI IMG/M metagenome (GOLD analysis project Ga0111219, IMG submission 80368) | Planctomycetes bacterium DG_23
CGCGGGCTCACATACCGGAAGAAGCGCCAATATGATAAAGCCCTTGCTGACTTTACAATAACCGTTCAAATTTCTCCCCGATTTGCCCAGGCCTTTATTGACCGTGGCAACATTTATCTGGATAAAGGTGATTACGGTAACGCCATTGTGGATTACACAAAGTCTCTGCATATCAATCCTCGAAATGCCAATCTTTATAATAACCGCGGCCTTGCTTACTGGTTTAGAGGCCACTATGAGGCGGCAATTGCAGATTATACAAAGGCCATCGAACTTAGCCCCAAATCTGCCCGGGCCCACCACAACCGCGGTATCGCCTATTTTGATAAAGGTGAGTATACGGCCGCTATGGCAGATTTTGATCGAGCTATCGAACTTGATACCGATTATATCGACGACGCTTACGACAGCAAAGGCCGCGTGCTTGTAAGAATGGGCAATTTCCCTATAGCCCTGGATTACCATAATAGAGCCATAAGAATGTGCCCGGGCAACCCACATTATTTTGTCTCCAAAGGTTTTGCCCTTGAAAAGATGGGCCAAAAAACCGAGGCTGAAGCCGCTTACCAACAGGCAGTGACAATAGATGTTAACCACTATAGAGGCTGGAGAAAGGCCTGGGCGACTTATGGTCAGGCCTTAGCCTACGGGCGGCTCGGGGATAAAGAAAACTGCCTGAAGACCCTGAAAATTTCAATAGGACTGTTGCCCCGATTAAAAGACCGGGCCAAGAGAGAAGAACTCTTGCAAGAATACTGGAACGACCCGGATTTTAAGGCCCTGGTAGAATGATGCAGGACACACGGCAGGCGGCAGACGATTCTTAAGAACGAGGTTGGTTATGAGTAAGTCTGGGAGGGTATGGGTGGTGATAAGTTTGATAGTGGCCTTAGTTCTTATGAGCGGCGCGCTCTTTGCAGGTGATAAAGAGGCAGAGGAGGCCTTTGAACGGGGTCTTGAACTGACCAAATTAAGTGAACTTGACCAAGCAATTGAGGCTTTTACTGAAGCCCTTCAACAAGGAGGTCCTGAGTGGAAATACTTTGCCTTGGCCCACTATAAGCGAGGTCTCGCCTATGCTTTCAAAGGTCGCAACAACCGAGCAATTACCGATTTTTCGAAATGCATTGAAAAGGCCTCTGACGAAGGGCTTATGGTCGCAGCGCTCTATAACCGGGGTACGGCCTTTCGAGAGCAGGGCCAGCCCGATAAGGCTATCGCTGATTTTTCAGAATGCATCAGAATAAGTTCGGATAAGACAGTCACCGCCACTGCCTACTACAACCGTGCAGTACTATATCATCATAAGGGCCTTTACAATGAGGCAATAAGCGATTATTCTGAATCAGTCAGCCTTAATCCAAATTACACCAAGGGCTATGTGAATCGCGGGGTGGCCTACTACGAAATAGCGCAATACGACCTTGCTTTGGTCGATCATACCAAAGCCATCCAACTTGAACCCCAACTCGCTGTCGCTTACAACAATCGCGGCCTGGCCCATTGGGGCAAGGGTAATTATGACTCAGCCATCGCTGACTTTACCGAGGCTATTCAACTGAATCCCAAATTCACTGAGGCATATAATAATCGGGGTCTGGCCTACCACTACAAAGGCCAATATGAAACAGCAATCGCAGATTATTCTACCTCTATCAAACTTAATGCGCGATACCACCTGGCCTGGAACAACAAAGGCCGGGCGCTTAACAGTATGGGAAAACACCAGGAGGCGATAGACTGCCACAATGTGGCTATTGGATTGAACCGTGATGAAACTTATTATATGGTTTGCAAAGCCTATGCCCTGCAGAAATACGGCAAGACCGCCGAGGCCGAAAGTTTATATAAAGAGGCTCTAAAAGTAAAACTGGATGAAGGCAAATTTGCTGGGACGGATAAGGCCTGGATAATTTATGGAAAGATGTGTGCTTATTCCCAACTCGGCGATAAAGAAAACTGTTTTAAGGCCCTGAAGACCTCTATAGAATTATTGCCTAATCTAAAAGACGAAGCCAAAACGGAAGAACTCTTGCAAAAATACTGGAACGACGCGGATTTTAAGGCTATAGTTGAATGAGGTCGGCTGTCGATTGTCTGCCCTGGGCCGTCTGCGGTCGGCTGTCAGCCGTCTTTGGTTTTTCTCTGTGTTCTCTGCGGTTTTTCCGGCTTCTCAGTTTTTTTCGCGGAATTCCTCTAATGCGTGGAATTCGCGCCAGAGGCGGGCAGGCGTGTTATGTTTTTTCTCTTTCCTCGTGGACTCTGCCTTCTCTGTGGTTTATTTTTTGTATATTTATCTGCGGTTATCTGCGGTTTATCGGTTCGTGTGAGTCGTGGTTATGAAAGCAGAGATAATTGCAATCGGTTCGGAACTGGTGCGGGGCCAGACCATAGACACCAATTCCGCCTGGCTTTCCCGAAGGCTTCTGGAGGCAGGCGTTCCTGTGGCCTATCATACCGCGATTGGCGACGATAGGAAGGCCATAAAGGAGGCGGCGAAACTGGCGGCCTCCAGAGTGCATCTGGTGATTGTTACTGGCGGTTTGGGCCCGACCAAAGATGATTTAACCCGTGAGGCCCTGGCCGAACTTTGTCGACGGCCCTTGGTAGAGAATAAGGCCGCGAGGCGGGATATAGAGACGATAATCAAGCGCCGTCACGGCCAGGTCTTGCCCAGCCATCTCAGGCAAGCCTTAATTCCACGCAGCGCAAGGCACCTCAAGAATCCTGTTGGTTCTGCCGCAGGATTTCGGCTGAGATGGGGCCGGGCCACAATTGTTGTCCTTCCGGGTGTACCCAGGGAGATGCGGGGGATGTTTGAAGAGGGGGTCTTGCCCTGGATAAAGAAGTCAGCCACAAGTAGGGCGGCGATTTTAACGAAGACCATTCGGACCGTGGGAGTTCCGGAATCCGGGGTGGACCAGCGCATCGGACATCTTATGGGCAGGAGTAATCCGGATGTAGGCACCGGAGCCAGGGATGGGATGGTGGATGTGAGGATTACCGCAAGAGGAAAATCCGCGTCAGAAACAAGGAGGCTTATTGGAAAAACTGAGGCCGAAATAAAAAGACTTCTTGGCGATGCCATCTATGCCACGGGCGAAGATACCCTTGAAGGTGCTTGCGCAAGGCTTCTCCTGGAGAAAAAGAAGACTCTGGCGGTGGCCGAATCCGCCACCGGTGGTCTAATCTCCACCCGGCTTATCAGTTGCCCTGGTATATCCAAGTCTTTCCTGGAAGGAATTGTGGCTTATTCCAATGCGGCCAAGGTCCGCCATCTCGGCGTATCTCGTAATTTAATCCGTCGCTATGGAGCGGTCTCGGCCGAGGTGGCCGGGGCAATGGCCGCAGGCGCAAGGAAAAGTTCAGGCGCGGATATTGGCCTGGCCACGACCGGCATTGCCGGGCCAACAGGTGGGACTAAAAGCAAGCCGCTGGGGCTTTTTTTTATTGCCATTTCCTCTAAAGATGGCACAGAGGTAAACGAGTATCATTTTCGCGGCAACCGGGAGCAGATTCGCAGTCGTGCGGCAATAACTGCATTAAATTTACTATGGCTAAGATTAAAATGAAAAAGATTTGGCAAGTGACGGTCTTAATAGGCGTGGTCATACTTTGCGGCTGCAGGACGCATTTCGGATTAGGGGTCTATGTTGAAAAGGGTTATGGCAGCCAACCACCGCACCAGAGGATAACCCTTCCCGATACGCCTTAGAAAGAGCCTCCAAGCTAAATCTTATTTATCCCAAAGCAGGCCTTCTTCGCCTTCAGCGCAGTAAAAACAGGAGATAGGCCCCGGCGAGATAGGTGGCTGCCATCGCCAGCGAAGGCCAGGAAAACCACCAAATCATTCATAAGTAATATGAGGCCGATGGTCAAAAAATGGATTTGACCCCCACGCACCCTCATAGCGTGGTCCATTAGTTGACCAGGACGGTAAAAGATATCCGAGAGAAAGATAACGGTAACATTCATAATATTGGCGCCGAATATATTGCCCAGCGCCAGGTTATAGAGTTCCGGAAGGCTGGTCGATATGGCCAGAAATATGCTGCCTACGAAGCTGGCCTCTAAGTTATATTCCACGGAGAGGCGTTTGCCGGAATGGGCGAGCAATAGCCCACCCATAAGAATAATAACCAGCAGGAAAGAGTAGCCGGTAAGAATTGCACGCAGGCTGGGTAGTTGTCTTTTAGAGGGCATTTCCGCCGCAAGCGGGCTTACCTGTTCATACTTGAATAGCCTCCAGGAACCCAGAAGATAAACTACGAAGGCAAATATTAAGAGACTGCTCACGCCGAAGATTCCGGGGGGAACAAAATCTGGCGGACGGACGGCCTCAAGCAGGAGAGCAAAACAGACTATGAGAATAAGAATGACACTTAAGCTCTGGGAGGCTATGATTCTCCGGCTGGCCGCAGTAAAGATAACCTTGGTCTTTAAGACGAAATCCAGAACCACGATTATAGATATATTGAAAAATATGGAGCCGAGGTTGTTACCAATAGATAGATTGGGGGCCTTTTCAATTCCGGCAGCGGCGGTGGAGGTGAATAGTTCGGGAAGTGTTGTGGCAAAGGCCATAAATACCAGCCCTACCCAGGCCTGACCCAGCCTTAGTTTTTGGGAGAGGGTATTGCCATATCGGGAAAGTTGACTTCCTGCGATAATCACCATACAGGCGGCAATTACCAGTTGCCCCCAGGGATTAATCAAGTCAATAAACTTAAACATAGGGCCCCTTAATCACCACCGAAGCCAAAAACCTCATCTTCTCGGGCAAAGACCGCCTTGTCTTCGCCGCCTATGGACGACGCTGTGAGCCACAGGGGAAGACTCTCAAGATATATTGAGTCTCAAGGCTTACTTTCTGGAGTTTCTTTTTCCGCGCTTTCCGCGGCTTTTTTTCTTCCGGCTTCGGTTTTGAGGGGAAGGGACCAGATGGAGAGAAAGCCCGGGGCGGCGCTATGAGGGAAGCTATCCTTCGGCCCATACGATGCCAGTTTGCGGTCATATAAAGAGTAAGGAGACTTGCGGCCGATGACCGACGCGGCACCTTTATACAACTTGAGGCGCACTGTTCCGGTAACAAATTCCTGAATTTTGGAAAAGAAGGCATCCAAGGCCGGGCGGAGGATGCCGAACCAGCGGCCATTATAGACCAGTTCACTATACTGCCGTGAAAGCGGCTCTTTGAAATGTAGCACCCCGGCAGAAAGAGTAAGTTCCTCCAGGGCCCGATGGGCCAGATGGAGGACGGTAGCAGCCGGAGCTTCGTAGACTTCCCGAGATTTGAAACCAATCAGGCGATTTTCAATCATATCCGAACGACCTATGCCGTGAGAGCCGGCAATTTCATTTAGCCTGGTAATGAGGGACAGACCATCTAAGCGCTCGCCATCAAGGGCTACAGGATTTCCCGCCTCAAAACCGATTTCAATTGTCACCGGCTCATCAGGGGCCTTTTCCGGGGAGACACTCATTACATAAATATCTTCCGGGGGTTCTTGCCAGGGGTCTTCCAACACTCCGCATTCCATGGAGCGACCCCAGAGGTTGTAATCTATGGAATAGGGGGCGGCCTTGCTGACCTTAATGGGAATATTATGGCTCTCGGCGTAGTCTATCTCTTCGTCACGGGACTTAAAAGGCCACTCGCGCAGAGGAGCGATGATTTCCAAATCAGGAGCAAGGGCGGCTATGGAGGCCTCAAACCTCACCTGGTCGTTGCCCTTGGCCGTGCATCCGTGAGCGACATAATGGCACCTCTGCTGGCGAGCGATGTTCACCAGTTCCACACAGATGGTCGCTCGGCCCAAGGCGGCGGAGAGATAATAGCCGGATTCATACATAGCATTTGCCCGTAGGGTCGGGATAACATACTCCTCTACAAAGGTCTTTCTAAGGTCCGCCACGATCCCGGCCACCGCGCCGATTTGGATGGCCCTTTCACCCACGGCCTCCAGATTTTTGCCTTGGCCCAGGTTAGCGATAAGGGCAACTACCTCAAATCCCTTCGTGTATGAGAGCCAGTGCAGCGCAACGGAGGTATCCAGCCCTCCGGAATAGGCCAAGACCACCTTGCTCATATTTCTTCTCCCACGGGTATTAGTGGCGGCATACCTTAGCCGGAAAAACATAAATTCAAACAACTCTTCGCAAAAAGTCAAGGAAAACTTTTAATTATTGGTGGGAAGTGTGTGCGGTCTTGTCTTTCAGGCGTGGAAATGAAAATAAAGAATATCGCCGTCAGAGACGATGTGGTCTTTGGGCACGGTGCGGGTCTTGCCTGTGGATTTGGCAGTTTCCAGAGAACCGGCGGTTTCCAAATCCTCAAATGAAGTGACCTCTGCGCGGATAAAACCTCTGGCCATATCGGTATGGACTTTGCCCGCCGCGGTAAGCACTACTTCGCCTTCTTCCAACCCCCAGGCCCGGATTTCTTCATCTCCCACGGTGAAAAAAGTGATAAGCCCCAGGCTCCTGTGCGCGGCTTTAATTACCGGGGGAGCCTGGAAACTCTCCAACCCCAGACTTTTGGCGAATTCTGCGCGTTCATCCGGTTCGAGTTGCCCCAGTTCTTTCTCTAACTGCGCCGAGATATAGACAGTTGCCAGTCCGGCTATGTTCTCCTGTTTGGCTGCTTCCAAATCGGCCTCGGAGATATTGACCACAAGGGAAAGGGGCTTCAGGGTGATAAAAGCGAAGCCGGCCAAGGCCCTTTTTTCGTCAAGTGTAAAAGGTACATTTCTCAGGCTCACCTCTTTCTCCAGCGTCTCCAGCACCCGCTCAAGCAGCGCCAATTCCCTTTTTTCGGCCTCTTGGGTGGCAGAGGGATGACGGACGGATTTTTCCAAGCGTTCCATCCTGCGCGATGCTACCTGCAAATCGGCCAGAATATAATCGGCCATAAGTTCCTTGAGGGCTTCCTCAGGCTCCGGAAAATCTCCAAAGCGAGCCAGGGTGGCCAGAAGCCCATCCATCTCCCGGAGATGCGCTAAGACCCGGGCCTCACCTTCCATGGCCCGTCCCGGCAGGTCTATCAAAGTCAGCCGCTCGTGGACCAACTTCTTATCTGGATATACCGAGCCCAGAAAATTCAGCCGCTGGTCCGGAACTTCAAGTTCTGACATATGGGTTAAGGCCACCTCACCGCGGCGAGAGGTAACATCCATTCCGGTCAGGGCCTCAAAAAGTGTGGTCTTTCCTGAACCAGGAAGCCCGATTATCCCCATCTTCATTCAAGCACCTCAAGATGAAATGTGAAATGCACGAATTAAACGCGTCCGCAGCGATGTTTATCGTCAGTTCTTTCGTGACGCGCTAATCCAGTTGCCTCCTGAAATCTTCATCTCCCCAAAAAACCGCAAAAGCAGGGTTGGACTTCGCATGGTCTTTTAATCTTGGCCTCAGTTTCATAGCCTTTTTCAATGTCTTTATGCAATTTTCCTTATCTCTGAGTTCTGCCAAACCTACCGCCATATTATACCAGGCCTCGGGATAGTCTTTTTTGATTTTGAGAGCCGTGCCGAGGCATTTCACCGCTTCCTCGTGTCGGCCGAATTTGGTAAGGGTGTTGCCCTTATTATTCCAGGCCTCGGGATAATCCGGACGAAGTTGGAGGGCATAGTCATAGCACTCAATCGCTTCTTCGCAGCGGCCGAGTTCGGCGAGTGCGTTACCTTTATTATTCCAGGCCTCCGGGGCTCTATTATCGGTAAGTTCCAAGGCCCTATCAAAATACGCAATGGCCTCTTGGTAACGGGCAAGGAAGTAAAGGGCGTTTCCCTTGTTATTCAAGGCTTCAGGATAATTCTCTCGGATTTCCAGGGCGTTATCATAACACTGAATGGCTTGCTTGAATAATTCCGGGTTATTTTCCAAGCGGCCGAGATGAGCGATACCGAGACCGGTATCATACCAGGCTTCCGCGTCTCTATATTGCTTTTCTCGCCGAATGTATAAATAAATGAGGATGCCTATTCCTGCAGCGACGGTGATTATTCCAATGGCAAGCAAAACCCACTCAAGGACCATTTGGGGACTCCTAAAATTCGTCTCCTCATTTCGTCCTGATTTTTTTCTATATTTATGTAAGGTTTATTTTTTGCCGAAGCCTTCACAGGTTTCCAGAATCAAGTTCAAGTTTTCCATATGCCCTGGGTAATTTGCTTTTTTGTAGCAGACACATCTTTTACTTCCAAGGCCACCGGGTTTCCCTCTTGGCGCGGCTTACCAATAAGTATACCATCCTTAGGGCCTATATCGTCAACATCCAACAAAATATTTTCGGTTCTCACGATGGATTTGTCAAGAAGAACTGCTGCGGCCAAGGGGTCGTGCAGGAAAAAGTAGTCGCTTTTGCGCAGGGAAAGCCACTGCCGGGATACATCTGAAGCGACTTGAGCCGCCGCAGATTCCATCCCGCCAAGTTCCTTCACTTCGTCTTGAGTGAGGTTCACTTTACGGGTTACATCCAGACCCACCAGAGTGAATTTAATCTCGGAGCGTAATACGGCCCGGGCGGCTGCCGGGTCGCAGGCGATATTATACTCCGGCTTCTTTTCCCCGATAACGCCGCCCATTATGACCACATCCTTGAGACGGTCCTTTATGCGCGGTTCGAGGCTTAAGGCCAGGGCTATATTGGTGAGTGCGCCCAGCGTAACAAGTGAAATATCCGGCTCAAGCAAGATTTGAGCCAGAAACTCTGCGGCGTGGCCGCTGGCAGGCTCAAGGCGCACATCATCAAAATAATTCGGAGATATGAGTAGGGGCTTGTGTTCACGAATATGGCCCAGAAGGGATTTTTCCGCGCCCAGATAAAAAGGCACCTTCTCTTTGCCTGTGGCCTGGAGGATTTTGGCCACCATCTTGCCTTTAAGGCCGAGGTCCATATTGCCGTGCACGATGGTAATGCCGGCGATGTCGCAGTCAGGATGCTGGAGCAGAAAAAGGAGGGCTAAGGCATCGTCAGCGTCACCGCCCAGACCGGAACAAATATCGGTATCAATGACGATTTTTCGCATCAGCGTAAATCCCTTCAATCTGAGAAAGGCCGCACCGGCCTCTCCGGTTATTTAACTATAGCCTTAAAATACGCGTCGTCCCAGTATTCTTGCAAGAGTTCTTCCGTTTTGGCTTCGTCTTTTTGATCAGGCAATAATTCTATAGAAATCTTCAGGGCTTTCAGGCAATTTTCTTTATCGCCAAGCCGCCCGTAGGCTAAGGCCTGGCCATAGAATACCCGGGCCTTTTTCTTGCCGTCATATTCTTCCGCATCTACATCTAAGGCCTCCAGATAGGTCTTCGTAGCCTCAGCCTCTTTGCCCCATTTTTCAAGGGTAAATCCTTTGGAAACGACAAAATGTGTTCGATGAGGGGCTATTTCTATAGCCTGGTTATGACATTCTACGGCCCGGGCAAACTCCCCTTCTTCTCTGAGGGCACGTCCTTTGTTATTGTAAGCGCGAGCATGTTCGGGTCTAAGTTCTATAGCCTTTGAGTAATCCGCCAGGGCCGCATCATATTCGCCTTTTTTCAAATAAACATTACCGCGGTTGTAGTAGGATTCAGCCTTTTCAGGATCAAGTTCAATGACCTTTGAAAAATCTGCGACGGCCGCATCATATTGACCTTTGCGTTCATAGGTAAAGCCCCGGGTAGTGTAGGCCTTGGCATATTCAGGGTCAAGTTGGATGGCCTTCGTATATTCGACGATGGCTTTGTCGCATTCTCCTTTTCTTTCATACGCAAGCCCGCGACTGTAGTAGGCTTTAACATGCTCTGGGTCGAGTTCTATGGTCTTGGAATAATCGGCAATGGCCGCGTCGTATCGACTCTCATACCACCAGGCGTAGCCGCGACCATAGTACGCCTGAGAATATTCAGGGTCAAGTTGAATGGCGTTCGTATATTCAACGATGGCCTTGTTGTATTCGCCTTTTTGGCTATACGCAAGCCCGCGAGCGCAGTAGGCTTTAGCATACTCTGGGTCGAGCTCTATAGCCTTTGAATAATCG
>Ga0111219_1077_pt1 | contig 9980 bp, 8 predicted proteins | sample DeeMarSWOR152_54_FD_80368 | JGI IMG/M metagenome (GOLD analysis project Ga0111219, IMG submission 80368) | Planctomycetes bacterium DG_23
AAAACAAGTGATGCCCCGCTCGTAATAGGCGCTCACAAAATCCTCATCCAGGCCCAGCGCCCGGTCAAAATCCTCTATGCTTTCTTGCAAGAGTCCGGCATCTTTCTTAATTAACCCGGATAAGTAATGGGACTTGGCACTTTGGGGATTGAGTTTCCCGGCTTTTTTTGCCGCCTCGGCGGCTTGGTTGAAGTTACCCTCTTTATAAAGGGCCAGGGCGAGATTATGATAAAGACGATAGTCTCCGGACGCCTCCTCGGCCAGGGTTTGATAGATTTCCCGGGCCCGGGCCGTCTCGCCGGCAAGGAGTAGCGCCGCCGCCGCCCTGGCCTTATCAGTGAGCACAGCGCGGCCGGCAATTTTCAGGCTATCATCATCCGTCATTTGTCACTCGTCATTTGTCAAAAGGGGTCGCATTCCTGTACGCCGTAGTCGGGCTCGTCCCCGAGCCCGACAGAGAGGCTGGGTCAGGGACGACCCAGCCCTACGGTGCTTGTAGTCTATCAGCAAGCGCGCAATCTGTCAAGAATGAACTGAATGAAAGAGAGGCGCCCGCTGTCTGCACTCCGCTGTCATTCTGTTATTAGTCGGATGACGAATGACCAATGACCAGTGACGAATTACGCCTGAAGGACTGAATAGCCGCCAAAAAATCGCCTTGTAATTCAACTTCCCAGTTGATATATTTTTTAAAGTTTGTCTTGAAGGAGAGCGCCAGCCGGCAACGGCGGCCTCAGGGACGAGGCCGCCTACGGTAGTCGGGGTCGTCCCTGACCCCGACGAGGGTAGCGGAGGCGCGAGCCACCGTCCCTCGGCCTCACGGAACTGAGGCCGCTGCACGAATTTCGCCGGCATCGTTCTAGCAAAATATCAGGAATTTAGAGAAAGGAGGTTAGGGATGAGGAAGCTGGGTTTACTCTTCATTATATGTCTTAGTCTTTTGGCCTCGGTTTCATATGGCCAGGAGAGGGATGTGGAAGAGTCAGAGCCGCTCTTTCGTGTGGAGATCGGCGGCAAGTATGGATTTATTGACAGGACGGGTAAGATAGTTGTCCGTCCGCTGTTTGATGGAGCTGGTGGATTTTCGGAAGGGCTGGCTAGTTATCAATCCGTACTTCGATGAGGCTTACCCCTTTTCCGAAGGCCTGGCAATGGTAAAGATCGGCGACAAATGGGGCTGGATTGATAAGACCGGGAACATAGTCATCAAGCCGCAGTTCGAGCGGACTTGGTACTTTTCCGAAGGGCTGGCACGGGTGAAGATTGGCCGCAAGTTGGGCTATATTGACAAGACCGGGAAGATAGTCATAGCCCCCCAGTTCGAGCATACTTGGGGCTTTTCCGAAGGGCTGGCAGCGGCACAGGTCGCCCGCAGGTGGGGCTTTATCGGAAAGCCAGGCAAGTGGGGCTTTATTGACAAAACAGGGACGATGGTCATCAAGGCGCAGTTTGATCATACTTCGTACGACTTCTCCGAAGGGCTGGCAGCAGTAGAGATTGATGGTAAGTGGGGCTGGATCGACAAGACAGGCAAGTATGTTATCAAGCCGCAGTTCGATGCTGTTTATCCCTTTTCCGAAGGACTGGCATGCGTAAATATCGGCGGCAAGCGTGACAAACGGGGTTGGTTGAAAGGCGGCAAGTGGGGCTATATTGATAAGAGAGGGAAAATAATCATCGACCCGCAGTTCGATTTTGCTTGGTGGCGTTTTTCCGAAGGCCTGGCAAATGTAAAGATTGGCGGCAAAGAGGGTTTTATTGACAAGACCGGGAAGATAGTCATCAAGGCCCAGTTCGATGATGCTTATCCCTTTTCCGAAGGGCTGGCAGCAGTAAAGATTGGCGGAAAAGAGGGTTTTATTGACAAGACCGGGAACATAGTCATAAAGGCTCAGTTTGATGATGCTCATGATTTTTCTAAAGGCCTGGCACGAGTAGAGATTGGCGACAAGTTCGGCTATGTTGACAAGACCGGGAAGTATATCTGGGAGCCTACGGAATAAGGCGGTCTATGTCAAAGCAACCACGGCAAAACCTTGGACGAGATTACCACAAATATAGACAAAGGAGGTTACGGGTGAGGAAGATGGGGTTGCTTTTCATTATGGGTGTTGTTCTTTTGGCCTCAGTTTCCTATGGCCAGGAGAAGGATGCGGAAGAGTCAGAGCCGCTGTTTCCGGTTAGACAGAACGGGAAGCACGGCTATATTGACAGGACCGGGAAGATAGTCATCGAGCCGCAGTTCGATTCTGCTTGGAGCTTTCGCGAAGGGCTGGGGGCGGTAAAGATTGACGGCAAGTGGGGCTATATTGACCGGACCGGGAAAATAGTCATCAAGCCGCAGTTCGATAATGCTTATCCCTTTTCTGCAGGGTTGGCAGGGGTAATGATTGGCGGCAAGTGGGGCTTTGTTGACAAGACAGGGAAGATAATCATCGAGCCGCAGTTCGATTGGGCTTTTGACTTCTCTGAAGGGCTGGCAGGGGCAAAGATTGGCGACAAGTGGGGCTATATTGATAAGACCGCGAAGATAGTCATTGAGCCGCAATTCGATCGTGCCCAGGTTTTTTCTGAAGGCCTGGCACCAGTAGAGATTGATGGCGAGTGGGGCTTTATTGATAAGACAGGGAAGATGATCATTAGCCCGCAGTTTGATTTGGCTTGGTGGTTTTCCGAAGGGCTGGCTCCGGCAAAGATTGGCGGCAAGTGGGGCTATATCGACAAGACCGGTGAGTATGCTATCAATCCTCAGTTCGATTATGCTCATCACCTTTCTGAAGGGCTGGCAGCAGTTCAGATTGGCACCACATTTGATGAACGGGGTCGGTTCGTAGGCCGCAACTGGGGCTTTATTGACAAGACAGGAAGGTATGTTATCAATCCGCAGTTCGATTGGGCTGGACGCTTTTTCAAAGGGGTGGCAGGTGTAAAGATTGGTGCCAAGTGGGGCTGGATTGACAAGACCGGGAAGTATATCTGGGAGCCTACGGAATAAATAAGCAAGACAGCCATACAGCCGGAGAGCCAGCGAAACAGCCTTACCCCCTTATCTTTTTCGTTTATCCCCTTTTCTCTATCTTCTGTGCAGTTTTTTTCCGTGTTTCCGTCCTTTCTGTGCTTTAGTGATAAAGTTTTTTCCGTGCCTGCCCACCTCTGGAGGGTAATTCGTGTTTTAGGGTCGGCAGTCAGCCGTTGGCCGTCGGCCGCGCTTTTATCCGCGTAATCTGCGGCCCGTCTTTTTTCGTGTAATTCGTCTTTTTCGTGCCTGCCCACCTCTGGAGGGTAATTCGTGTTGATTTTTTATCTCTATCTCTCTGCGTTAATCTGCGGTTATCCCGCTCGGTTATAATCTGCGAAATTCCCTTGTAATTTTCTTGATTAATTGGTAAAATATTGGGTTTATCTGTGGCAAATTTTCGTGTGAAGGGACTTGACACTCTGGAATGCTTGGTATACTTATATGTGCGATAGTTCACACTGAATAAAAAATGCCCGATGGGGGCAGGCTTCCAATAGGGTTGTGGTCCAATTCTTTTGGACAGGAGGCGTGGAAGTAATGGGCAAGCAAGAGGGGCTAAATAAGATGGAGCGGGGTAGTAAGAACGGCGCAAGCCGGGCCAAGACTCTGGGCCCGGTGTTAGACCTGGAAGAACATGTTACGCCCGACTGGTGGTGCAGAATTTTCAACTCGCTTTACCTCAAAACCGACGCGGATGTGGTGGATGACCCCAGGATAACGCGCACGGAGGTGGATGTCATCTGCGAGATTCTCCATCTGGCACCCGAGGATAAGATTTTCGACCTGTGCTGCGGGCAGGGCCGGCATACCCTGGAACTGGCCAGACGGGGCTTCCGCAATGTAGAAGGCCTGGACCGCTCTCACTACCTGATACAAAAGGCCAAGGAACGCGCAAAAACCGAAGGCCTGGGGGTGAGGTTCAGAGAAGGCGATGCCCGAAAACTGCCCTATCCACCTGATAATTTCAATGCTGTCCTTATCCTGGGCAATAGTTTTGGCTATTTTGAAACCCTGCGTGACGACCTACGGGTTTTGAAGGAGGTATTGAGGGTTCTCAAGCCCTGGGGCAAAGTGCTCATTGATATCACAGATGGAGAGTATCTCCGGGAAAACTTTCAGCGGCGTTCCTGGGAATGGATAGATAACAAGCGTTTCGTGTGCCGGGAGCGCTCACTCTCATTGGACCGCGAACGCCTGGTCACCAGAGAAGTAGTTACCCATGTGGAAAAAGGAGTTATCGCGGACCAGTTTTACGCCGAACGACTTTACTCCCGGGAGGGTTTAACCCGACTCGTGACCGAGGCGGGATTCAGCGATGTGTCTTTTCCGGGAGAACTTTCTCCTGATTCCCAGCGCGGCCAGGACCTGGGGATGATGCAGCGGCGCATTATCGCCACGGCCCAGGCCCGAAAAGAGTGGTCGCCCACCAAAAAAAGGCCCCGGGAAACCGACAAGCAAGTGGTGGTGCTTCTGGGCGACCCGGAAAAGCCGGATGTCCTCAAGCCTTCCAATGTCTTTGACGACGATGATTTCTATACCATAGACCAAATGAAAGCGGCTCTGCGAGAACTCAAAGGTTACCATTTCACTTACCTGCAAAATCACGATACGCTGCTTCAAGACCTCTTGCGGTTTATAGGCAAAGTGGACCTGGTCTTAAATTTTTGTGACGAAGGATACTGCAACGACCCTCGCAAGGAACTTCATATCGTGGCTCTGTTGGAGTCGCTGAGCATTCCCTATACTGGCGCCGGACCGCAATGCCTTGCCTTTTGCTACGACAAATCGCTGGTGCGCGGCGTGGCCAAGGAGATGGACATACCGATAGCAGAGGCCTTTTTCATAAAGCCGGAGGATTCCACTTTTGAATTGCCCTTTGATTTTCCGGCGATTGCCAAACCCAACTACGGAGATTCAAGTTACGGCATCACCGCGCGCAGTGTGGCCTCAAAGGTGGAGGACCTGATAAATGTCATACAGGAAATCCGTCAGGAGTTCGGCTACGATAAGCCCATTCTGGTGGAGGAGTTTCTCACGGGCAAGGATCTGAGCGTGGGCATTATCGGCACGCCTCCCAGTTCCTACCTGGTGCTTCCCATAACCGAAGAGGATTATTCTGAAATTCCTGACGGCTTGCCCCATATTTGCGGCTACGAGGCCAAATGGTGTCCGGATTCGCCTTACTGGAAGATAAAATCGGTGCCCGCCGAACTGCCGCACGAGACGGAGAAAGTCATCGTCAAGTGGTGCGTCGAACTTGCGGAAAGGCTGGAATGCCGGGATTACACCCGGTTTGACTGGCGGCTGGACTCCAAGGGAATTCCCAGACTCCTGGAGGTCAATCCTAACCCGGGATGGTGTTGGGACGGCCATCTGGCCAAGATGGCGGCGAATGCCGGGATGTCTTATTCTGAGACGCTGGCGGCCATTCTGCGCGCCGCAGAGGAACGCCTGGGCATTGAGGTTGAGGGGGATAAACGCGAGAAAAACGAACAAGAGCTCAGTGAAACGGTGTCCGGCGACGGTGCGCATTCGTAATTGCAGTTCCCAAGTAATATCTCCGGCGAAATGTAGTGTCAGGAATTTAGAGAGATTGGGGTTACGGGTGAGCAAGACCGCTTTACTCTTCATCATCGGTGTTTCCCTTTTGGCCTCAGTTTCCTATGCCCAGGAGAAGGATGTAGAAGAGTCAGAGCCGCTTTTTCCCATCCAACAGAACGGCAAGATGGGTTATATTGACAAGACCGGAAGGATAGCCATCGAGCCGCAGTTCGATTGGGCTGAGCGCTTTTCGGAAGGGCTCGCATCTGTAAAGATTGACGGCAAGTGGGGGTATATTGACAAGACAGGAAATTATGTTATCAAGCCCCAGTTTGATGGGGCTGGGTCCTTTTCCGAAGGCCTGGCAAGCATAAACATCGGCGGCAGGGGTGAGGTGCTGTCTGTGGCGCAAGGCGGCAAGTGGGGCTATATTGACAAGACCGGAAGGATACTCATCAAACCGCAGTTTGATAAGGTCTGGGACTTTTCCGAAGGGCTGGCAAATGTAAAGATTGGCGGCAAGTACGGTCATATTGACAAGACAGGGAAGTATGTTATCAACCCGCAGTTCGACAAGGCCTCAGGCTTTTCCCAAGGGCTGGCAAAAGCGAAGATTGGCGGCAAGTACGGCTATATCGACAAGACAGGGAAGTATGTTATTAGCCCCCAGTTCGATACCGCTTGGATCTTTTCCGAAGGGCTGGCCCGGATAAAGAATGACGGCAAGTGCGGCTATATTGACAGGACAGGAAAGATAGTCATTAATCCGCAGTTCGACCGGGTCTTTGACTTTTCCGAAGGGCTGGCCCGCGTAGAGATTGCCGGCAAGTGGGGCTTTATTGACAGGACAGGGAAGATGGTTATCAAACCGCAGTTTGATTATTCTTGGTGCTTTTCCCAAACCCTGGCAAGTGTAAAGATTGGGGGCAAGTGGGGCTATATCGACAAGGCAGGCAAGATAGTAATTAGCCCGCAGTTCGATTATGCTTATTCGTTTTCCGAAGGGCTGGCCGCGGTAAAGGTTGGCGGTAAGTATGGCTTTATTGACAGGACCGGGAAGATAGTCATTAATCCGCAGTTCGATGATGCCTGGCGGTTTTCCGAAGGGCTGGCAAATGTAAAGATTGGCGATAAGTGGGGCTATATTGACAACACCGGGAAGTATATTTGGAAGCCTACGGAATAAGCGGTTGCGGCCTGAGAGAGTCCCTGTTCGCTTACAAGAAGTGTGAACGACCGACTCTAAGGAACATCCCTTAAAATCTCCAAGTCCAGCGAAATTCCCTTGTAATTGGACTTCTACAGTGATATATTTCTCAGACTTCGTCTCTAAGGGATTGAAAATCCCGAAATTTGCGGTATAATGGTCTTCTGAACTGCAAGGGAGTTTTGTGGGCATTGAGGCAATTAGAACTTATGCTCTGGCTTGAGTGGGTCTGCTGACTGGAGGAAAGTATGGATAAGGTGCGCTTCGGCGTGGTGGGCATCAAAGGCGTAGGGCGTAATCACATCACTGCCGCAAAGGAGGGCGCTGCTTGCGAACTGGTAGCCATCGCCGAGATTGACGAAGAGGCGGCCAAGAAAGCCGCCGAAGAACACGGCGTGAGATACTTCCTGGACTACCACGAGATGCTGAAGATGGATGAAGTTGATGCGGTGGCCTTAGCCACGCCTCATCCGCTTCACAAAGAGATGGCCATTGCGGCAATGCAGGCCGGGAAGGATGTCCTGGTGGAAAAGCCGATGTCCGTGACCGTCTCTGAGGCGGACGAGATGGTTGAGGCCTCCCGGGAAACTAAAAGGAAACTGGGCGTGGTATTCCAGCATAGGACTTTTGGGCGCAACCAGACCATTAAAAAACTCATCCCCGAACTGGGCGAGATTTATCGCACGGTATCCGTGTCCAGCGGTATGAGGGCGATGTCCTATTACAAGAGCGCACCCTGGCGGGGCACCTGGAAGGATGAAGGCGGCGGCGTGCTCATCAATCAAGCGCCGCATCAACTGGATATATTCCAGTGGCAGGTGGGGATGCCCCGGCGAGTGCTGGCCTGGACGCGCACACTGCGCCACGACATTACGGTGGAGGATTTGGCCAGCGCCCTTCTTGAATATGAAAACGGCGCGGTGGGTTACCTCCACACCAATGTGATAGATGCCCCGGGCCGTTCTCTTCTGGAGGTTTGCGGCAATAGAGGTTTTCTAATCTCCGATAATTTCGGCCTGCGTGTCGCCCGGCCCCAGCCGACCCTGGATGAATACATTCAGGCCGCCACCGGCAAGTTCGGCCGACCCGAAGCCAAATGGGAAGAGGTGGAATTTGAGCAAAGCCGCGGCAGGCATACCGCGGTATTTGAGGATTTCGCCCGGGCGCTGATCGAGGGGAAGGAGCCGCCGGTTTCAGCCGAAGAAGGCAGAAAATCCGTGGAATTGATGAATGCCATCATCCTTTCCTCCAAACGGGAAAAGGTAGTGGAACTGCCCGTGGACCGGGAAGAGTATGATGGGCTTCTGGCTGAATTGCGCGAGCAGGAAGCCAAATAAGATGAGAACCAACCGCCTTTTCGTCATCCGTCATCGCGCCGTCGCCATAGCGGCTTTGGCGCGTCGGCGACCGTCATTCGTCACTCGAATGACGAGTGAAGAGCTTCGAGTGACGGCGTTTCTTAGGTATCACTGCCTTAAAGAAAGGGGCCGAAGATGAAACTGGGGATTACGGAATATAGTTACCACCGCACTGCGCGCGAGGGCAAGATAGATATAGAGACCTTCCTCGGCACCGCAGCGGATCTGGGTTTTGAGGGCGTGGACCTGCTTTCTTACGACATCTTCTGGAAGGATAGGGAAGCCGAAATGGAGAAAATCCCCCAGTGGCTTGCCCAGACCGGTCTCACCCTCGCCGCCTATTCCACCAGCGATAATATGGTCACCGAGGATACCGAAGAACGCGACCGGCAGGTGGGCCGCGTCACCCAGGCCATAGTTGACGCCAGCCGCCTTAAGGCCCCGGTGCTGCGGGTCTTTGGCGGTAGCCGGAGTTCGGATATATCCAAGGAGCGTTCGCTGGAACTGGTCATTGAAGGCTTCAGCAAGGTGCTGCCGGTGGCCGAGCGAGAGGGAATAGTCCTGGCTATAGAAAATCACGGTGGAGTGCCTGGAACCAGCGCCGAGGTTCTGCAGGTGATAAAAGCGCTGGATTCGGACTATTTCAAGGCCTGCGTGGATGTGGGGAATTTCCTGGGCGCCGGACAGGAGCCTACGGAGGCAGTGCCGGAAGTTATGCCTTACGCCGCTCACATCCATCTCAAGGATATGAGCAAACTGCCGGCTCAGCGAGACGATGCTCGTTCCCAGCGTCTGGGCTATGCGCTGGAGTCCACAGTTCTGGGAGAGGGCGACATAGATTATTCGGTCATCTTCCCTATGATTGAAGAAAGCGGGTATGCCGGTTTCGCGGCCCTGGAATATGAGGGCAAAAAGGTCGAAGAGACCGAAGGGGTGAAAAAGAGCCTCGCCAATATCCGTAGACTATTGGAGAAATAACTATGGCACTTTCAGCAGAACTCGAGGAGTTGAAAAAGTTATTGGCCGAACTCTGCCAGATTCCCGCACCCCCGGGCTTTGAGGAGCCGATGATAAAGGAGTTTAAGAAGCGTTTTTCGCCGCTGGTGGATAAGGTTCATCTGGATACCATAGGAAATGTCATCGCCACGAAAAGGGGAACTTCCAAAGAAGCGCCCAGTTTGGCCCTCACCGCACATCTGGACCAAATTGCCTTCCTCGTGAGTAGAATTACTGAAGAGGGTTTTCTGAGGTTCAGAGGCCTGCTCGTTGCCGAACCCCAGGACCTTCCCATCGCCGAGGTAAAGGTGCTGGGCAAAAATGGCCTCATCCCGGGCGTAATTGGAACCAGGCCGGCCCATATCTTGACCGAGGGCGGCCCCCGCCAGGTTCCTCCGATGGAGAAGATGTATATTGACATCGGGGCCAGAAGCGCCTCTGAAGTTGAGGCAATGGGCGTGGAGGTGGGCACGCCGCTGGTCCTTTCCCGGTCTCTGATAAGTCTGGGAAGTCCCCAGCGCGTGGCCGGCGCAGCCATTGATGACCGGGCTGGAGTTCTGCTACTCATTAAGGTGGCCGAAGCGTTAAAAAAAGACCCTCCCAAGGCCACCATATATTTTGTGGGGACACTATGTGAGGAAGTGGGCCTGCGCGGCGGCCGGCGGCACGCCCGATGTATCCGAGGATGAACTTCCTCTGGATATCGGCAAAGGACCGGTGATAAAGATAAATGAAAAAAAAGGCCTTGTTACTCACCCCATAGTTCGGCAACTACTCATTTCCGCGGCCAGGTCAGAAAACATTCCTTATCAATTGGGCACAGTCATCGCGGGAAGGACCGATGCCTCGTCAATGGAAC
>Ga0111219_1067_pt1 | contig 9954 bp, 4 predicted proteins | sample DeeMarSWOR152_54_FD_80368 | JGI IMG/M metagenome (GOLD analysis project Ga0111219, IMG submission 80368) | Planctomycetes bacterium DG_23
AACGAGCGGGGGCCAGACCGGCCGGCTTCCTTATTGGAGTGAGGCCGCTAAGCTTTCAATCTCTCATTCACGAGGCCAAGCAATGTCACGCAGACAAGTTTTGTTGTGCGCGGTCTTACCACTATTGTCCGCGTTGTAGCAATATCTACAAACAGGATAGTTCTTCCCAAACATCTATCAGGCGGTGGTAGTTTTTAAGCATTACTGGTGTTATTTCACTAATAGGCCCGTCGGAAGTCTTCAAGACCATATGATGCCTGCCTCCCTCAAATGCCTTCCTGGTGGCCTCTTCCACCACATCAGCACTTTCGTTAGCCAGAATGCGGGCCTCAATATTGCCGCCCAGGGTAATTCTGCCCGCGGCCACTTCCTTGGCTTCGGCAAAAGTGATGTCGCCATCCGGTGGGGGCTCCACCGGTTCAAAGAAATCACCTCCGCGCTCAATCACCATTTTTAGGGTGGAACGGACATTGCCGTGGCAGTGCACATGACATAATGCCCCGGCATCGTGAATGCGTGAAATCAATTCTCTTTCGAACTCTTGCACCAACTGTTCATATAGTCTGGGAGAGCCCATGGGCGGGGTAAGCCATTCGCATCCGCCCATCCAGACATAATCAATGGTTTCAGGGGTTAGCAAGACATCCAGCACATTGAGAATGCGCTCTTTACAAACAAGCGTTAGTTCCTTGATGAGGTTAAGCTCAGTGGCACAAAGCTCAAGAAAGTATTGATAAGGCATCATCCCGGCGACGCAGACAAAAGGGGAAGAGATGCCTGTCCTCAATATGCTTTTCTCATAGAAGTTTGAGGGCAGTTGTGAAAGGTCTGGAGGCGCAAGGTCCGGGGGAAGTTCCCAGGGAATAGAGCGAATCTTTTCTATATCGTCGAGCGATGCAACCGGATATTTTACGGTCCAGATAGTTCTGGTCAAAGGGTTCTGGGTGGTGATAGCAGTCAATTTGCCCTTAGGCGTCGCAATTTCTGAAGTTACTATAACATCACCATTTTGCTCCTCACGGCTTACCTCATCAATGAATTGCGGAGGAGTCACGAGATACCGGTTCACATATGAACGACATACCACAAATGAAGCGCAGTAGTCAAAAACGCGATGCGCAATTTCTCGTCTGGCAGGGTCTGCGTCCGCATCAATTTGGGCCTGATTGGCGAAAAGGAAACCATCAAGCATCAGTGGCACCCTATCTGCTTTTCGGCCTTTCAGCGTTTCAATGAAGCGGTTGCGCAGATTCAAGGCAAATCACTCCTTAACAGGCGTTATTGTACTTGCACCGACCCAAAAGTCACATTCGTACTCCTCGGAACCCCGAAGGGCTCCTTCGGAGTCCTGAAAGGGTGGACGCAGTTGCCATCGTTTGGGCGTCTGCTTCACTACTCGCGCCTGGGGAGGGCGAGGGTGCGCTGGAGGTATTTGTGGTCCTCTTCGGATTCAGGCGCTTTGCCGGCGAGTTTTTCACATACCAAATCCAGCAGCCGCAAGTAATCCATTCCGAAGGCCCGGTGCATAGTGAACCAGCCCTTAAATACACCGCGGTTGCCTGATTTCACGCAGTATTTCGCGCCTGCTTCCGCCCTGGAGCGGGCCTGGGTGAGATGCTCTATGGCCTCTTTGGTCTCGCCTGAGAGCAAGGCCAGTCCAGCGCGGGCAATAAAATGCGTGATATAGTAGAGTGCCCGAACAATCTCGCACTGCACAACCATATTGTCCTCAAAGAGGTTCCGGGCGGGGCCGGAGAGTTTGCGGGAGATGGCGTGGGCCTTTTTGCAAAGCGCATCCCAGGCGCCAAGGACCGCAGCGGTCTTATTTTTATGGAAACGGACGAAGACTTCCGCATCGGGGAACGGGCGGCCGATTCTACGATAGGCCGCGGGCAGGTCGCCGGTATTAATCAGTTGCAGCATACGCCAGGACTCGTTATTCAGCACGCCGTCCCAGAGCCCCCGATGTCCGTCATACATAGGATAGTAGGGCGTGATGAATGAGGCGAAGAAGGCGTTATAACACTCCACAATCTCCTCGGCATGCTCGCAGCCGAACTTCTCCCGGCACCAGTTGCCGAGGAAGGCCTCCGGCTCGAAGTCCTGGTGATGGGTGGTGAGATGCGACCAGGCCGCCAGGCCCGGAAAGTAGGGCCGGATGTTGCCCACATTAAGGAGGGCCAGAGCGGTATCGCCTTTTTTAATCACCTGGGTCAGGGCGTACCACATCCGGTCGGGGCTGTTTCCCTGGGCCCAGAGGGGCCCGCCCGGGCCATAGCACACATGGTAATATACGCCGTATGTGAGTTCTTTATGTCGGGGGTTTTGGTAAAAATCCTCACGCATAAGTTGCTTGCTGCCCTGGTCGGCCATCACCACCATAGTGCCCGGTGGGAAGCGCAGAGCGCCGGAGGCGTGAAGTGGTGAGCCTTCCTGCCAGAGGGTGGCGGTGTAATGGATGGGTCGGTCGCGGCAGACTTCTTTGAGCAGGCCGAGCTGCATCTCCATAGCCTCGGAGATGACCTTACCGCGGGCCTCTCCGGTGTCAGGACAGAAGTCATCCTTTAACCAGAAAGGCCGGTCGCCCGGACCCCGGTGGCCGATGACGTAGACCACCCGGGGATACTTGGCCCACAACTGGGCATAATGCCTCCACCAGGCCTTGAACTTCTCCGGGTTCTTATAGAAGGACATCTCCGGGACAGGTTCGCCGCGGCTCTTCCAGAAGGTATCCCAGACCCGGAGGTTAGCGCCAAGGGGTTCCTGGTGATGGTGGCTGAGGAAGATGCCGAACTCCCGGCAGAGGTCCGCCACCGCTTTTTCGTCCGGGTCATCGAGGTCGAGGTAACTTAAGGGGATAATCATATTCATATCCGAACGCAGGGCCGCCTCCAGAATCATTTCGCCCATTTCACGACCGAAGGAGCCGGAGATGCCATATTGGGCGCCCTTGGCGCCGTATTTACGCCGGAGGTCCACCTCCGGGCCGTGGCCCATATTCCAGTGAATGAGGTGGCCGGCATTGAGGAACCAGCCGCGGAATTTGAAAGTAGGGGAGTCCACGGTGCGGTTGATGCCCTCAAGAGAGATTTTTTTTCGCCTGGCCGGGCGTAGGCCGGTCCAGCGGTAGAGCGGGTCCACACCCAGGGCCGTACGGCAAAGGCCGTAAACTCCCCGCATAGTGGCCAGCGCATCGCTTCCGCAGATGACCAGTGCATTCCTGGCAGTGTGAAAGAGATAGGCCTCCCATTTGCCAGCGATTTCGCTCGTGTCCACCTGCAGAGAATTGAGCGTTTCTCGGGCTTTGGGGTTATCGGCACTAACGATGAAGATGGAGCGTTGGGAGGCTTCCGGGAGGGCAGTGGGTATTTTTGGTTTTTTACCGGTGATGGCCTCAATATCCTGTGTCAGGAAATTCGCCGCCAGGTGGGTGGGCTCATCCTCCCCCGGCGCCACAGAGATTGAGGTCTTGCCGTCAATCACGAATGTGCCAGGAGTAGGTTTTTTGGCTGGTGAGTTCATTATTTTTTACTCCTCTCTCAGGGATTAAAGGGCCAATTTTTGGATTTCCCTATCAAAACCAGCGCCAGTTTATGCCTTTAAGAGGAAGGTCCTTGAAACCGGAGCGGTCGAGCGGCGCGGTGGCAAGACCCTTGCCGTCCATCAGTTGTGTGTCGCCGAGTTTTTGGGCCTCGGCGATGAGTTTCTGACGCCAGGGCTTAAGTAGTTTTTCGGCATCCGGCTGGCTGGCAAGATTGACCAGTTCATCCGGGTCCTCGGCCAGGTCGTAAAGTTCTTCTGTGGGGCCTTGCTGGGAATAGCAGTATTTCCACCGGCCATCAAAGACCATCGCCTTCTGCCCCGGAGGTCCGCCGCAGGAGCCGTAGTATAATTCGCGGGTAGGTGCATTTTCGTGCTGAAGCGCGGGCGTAAGGTCAACGCCCTGGACTTCTTTGGGCAAGGGGCAGTCGGTAAGGGTGGCCAGGGTGGGCAGAATGTCCTGGAGGCCGGCCAGCTGCTTTTTGCGTGCCGGGGCTACGCCAGGGGCCCTGATGATGATGGGCACATGGGCCGAACCATTGAGAAAATTGCCTTTGAAGTAGGTGCCGAAATCGCCCATCATATCGCCGTGGTCGGCGAGATAAATCACGATGGTGTCATCGGCCACACCGGCAATTTCCAGGGCCTGGAGCACCCGACCCACCTGGGCGTCCTGGAAGGTGACCAGGGCGAAGTAATACATTTTTACTACTTGCATGGCCGCGGGGCTGAGGGTGGTGATGTTATGGGTGTAGCGTGCTCGTTCCATACCCGGGCTGCGGTCGGCCAAAAAAGTCTCATCGCCGAGCGGCGGTGGTATTTCTCGCGGGTCGTAAAGAGCGACACATTCGGCCGGCGGGTCCAGCGATTCGTGCGGCTTGGGGAAACTGCAAAAGATGAAGAAGGGCTTGTCGCGGCGGGATTTCATATGTTCACCCAGATGCTTTATGCTGCGGTCGGCAACCCAGTGGTCGACATAGTGCTCAGTGGGAAGAGGGGTGGGGCAGGGGCGGACATCGTTTTGTCCGGCGCCGTGGGCACGGCTATATCCCGGCCAGCCCACATCAGCAAGATAATCTATATAGTCATCCAGACCGCGGAGTTTCCCCTGCGGGTCAAAGGCACGCTGCAGACGGCCGCTTTCGTTGAGGTCGCAGTGCTGGAAGCCGTGCAAGAGTCGCGGCTTTCCCGGCGGCGCATAAGGCACATAGTGCAGTTTGCCGCAGGCGTAGGTTTCATAGCCGTGCGAAGCGAAATGCTCCGCAATCTTGACCTGGTCATCGCGTATGCGGCCGGAGTTATTCTTATTACCGGTGCATATGTGGGGATAGTTTCCGGTGGTAAGAGACGCGCGGGCAGGAACACAAATAGGGTTGGGAGTGAAGCTATTTTCGAAGACTACGCCTGAGGCAGCGAAATTATCCAGGTTCGGGGTTTGGCAGACTTGGTTGCCGTACGAGCCCAGGACATCGGCCCGAAGTTGGTCGGCCATCATTATCAAGATGTTTGGATGTTTGGCCATCTCAGCACTTCTCCTTTCTAAACTGAAAAGTTAGGGGATAGACTATTCACTTTGAAGCCCTCTTTCATTTTAATGGTACTCACTCGAAAGCATCAACTCTTTTTCCTTTCCGGTGGGCGATTTTCCGTTTCAAAAAGCGCATCCGGATTAACGGAAGGTTCAACTTGGGCAATTTTCTCGGCCTGACGGAAGTCGTTATGCATAAGGGTAACCGCTTCGGTGCCTTCATCCAGTTTAAGGAAGGTGCCGGTATGCTGGGGCACGCGGCATTTGTGGATAAAGGCGCCTTTGACATCCTTGAGCCAGACCGCAGGCGCGTCGGAGCCGAGCGATTGCCGACCTTCAAATCCAGATATTTCTAAATCTTTCACCCCCTGGCAACGGATGACGCTACCCCATTCGGCCTTTTCGGGCTTCTTCCAGGTAACCTTTATGTTGCGTAATTTGAGGTCGTTAACATATCTACAGAAGATGTCATACGGAGCACGGCGATGTCCCCCGACCGGGTAAGGATAAGGTGGGTCGGCGTGGTGTTTTTCCCGGTCGCCGCCGCGCATAAAGATGCGGATGTTATCCAGGGTTACTGCTTCAATAGGCTTTTCCCTGACGCCGCTGATGAATATGCAGGCGTCGGCAGTGGCGGTGATGTTGGAAATCATCACATTTTTGACCGTGCCCCAGGGCGTATCCTCGTGACGGCGCCAGGACCACAGGAAGATGGGCACCCCGTCGTGCGGAAGGGTCATAGAAATATTGTTAACGACCAGACCGTCGACCAGTCCACCATCATACATCCGCAGAGCCACGCCGCAGCCGGCGTCGCGGATGGCGCAATTGGAAAAGGTGATATTGCGAAACTCACCGCAAGTTTGCGTGCCAATTTTCAGCGCGTTTTCCATAGACAGGAGCACGCAGTTGGTAACAGTGATGTCGCGGCAGACCTTTTTCCCACCGTGCCCGTCGGAAATCTTCAGGCAGATGCTGTCGTCGCCGGTCTGGATATAACAGTCCGATATGCGCACCCTGGAGCAGCCGTCGGGATTAATCCCATCGGTATTGGGCCCGTCTTCTTCATAAATGCCATTAAGTATGGATATGCCCCGGATGGTGACGCGCTCACAATCCACCGGATGGACTGTCCAGGCGGGGCTGTTGCGCAAGGTGATGTCTTCCAGTAAAAGGTTTTCGCACCGTTCGAAGCGCAGCATACGAGAGGGACGCCAATCCTTGGCCTTTTGCTTCTCGCCGAGTCGCAGGAAAAAGGAGGTGCCGTTACCGTCAATGGTGCCGCGACCGCGTATGGAAATATTGGGGGCATCCTCGGCATAGATGAGAAATGGCCTACGATAGTCTCGGCGGTTTTTGCTGCCCCAGAGGGTCGCGCCGGCTTCCAGATAAAGGGTTACATTTGCCCGCAGGTCGATAGTACCGACGAGATAATCACCGGGCGGGATGTAGACGGTGCCCCCGCCTGCTTTGTGGCAAACATCCAGTGCCTTCTGGATGGCCGCCGCGTTGTTGGTCTTGCCATCGGCACGCGCGCCAAAGTCACGAAGATTAAAGTCGCCGACGCGCCAGAGCTGCTTTGGCGACGGCGCGATGAGACATTTTTTTCGTGGTTTGTCGTTCGTCATGCGTCGTTTGTGGTTCGTGGTTTTTGACTGGACAATCTCTGGCAGTGGAATTGCAGGCCTTTAAGCCCCACCTCTTCGTAATAGCGGTAGATATTATGACGCACGCCTTCCACCAGTTCCCACTCATAGGGAATTTCAAGTTCATCCAGGAGACTACGGAAATTCTCGTTGCGGCCCAGGGTCATATCTTCGCTTCCGGCAACAATTCGGATTTGGAGGTTCTGGCGGATTTCGTTTGTCTTTTTACGCGCCAGTTCATAGGGGCTGTTGGCCTGAAAGGCTTCAGGTCTTCCGCCGAATGTTTGTTCATATCTCTCCTGGCGTCGAGTGGAGAAACTTTCCAGGTCGTGGAGCGCTCCTCCATAGGATATTACCGAGCAGAACATATCTGGAGACTTGAAGGCGAGTTTCAGCGCCCCAAATCCGCCCATTGAAAAACCTTCAATGGCCCGGCCGCGCGCGGAGGTCACTGTGCGGTAGTTTTCATCCACAAAGGGGATAAGTTCCTTGATGAGGGCCGTTTCAGACATAATCTTGCTGTCGACGGAATCGCTATACATCGTGCCCTTGCCCCCGTTGACGAAGACCATCAACATAGGCGGGAGTTTCTTTTCGGCGATGGCCTTATCCAGATGCGCAGAAAGAAGGATGTGTTTGGACTCATCGCCACTAAGGCCATGCAGATAGTACAGGACCGGATAGCGGCTCGTCTCCTTATTATAGTCGGGCGGAAGATAGATATTGAACCCCACATCGCACTGCATTGCTTCGCTATGGAAGGTACGATGCTCCACGCCGGGCAGTTTCTCTTTGGGTGGGTTGACCCACATAGTTTGAAGAGGTCTTTTCTTGGCTTGTGACGACGCAGGCTGAGATTCCACTGGAGGCGAAAGGACCTTAAGATGAAAGGCCATAATCCGGTCAAAGAAGGCTTCGTAACAGGCGATTCTATTGTGCCCCACGCCCTCCAGAGTCAAGTATTCATAAGGGATATTCAGTTCATCAAGCAAGGCGCGGAAGTTCTCGTTGTATTTGTACATCATATCTTCCGTTCCCACGAAAAGCAGCACCTGCAGTTTTCCCCGGATGGCTTGAGCATTTTTGCGGGCCAGTTCAAACGGGTCCTGGGCCTTAAAGGCTTCCGGGTCTTCATTGAACATAGTTTTATACATTTCCGAATGGCCGGAGGAGATACGCTCTAAATCAAATAGCGCTCCTGCACCGGCGGCCATAGAAGAGAACACCTCCGGATACTTGAAGGCCAGGTGAACCGCACCAAAGCCGCCCATAGAAAACCCTTCCAGCGCCCGACCCTCGCGGGAGGCGATGGTGCGGTAATTTGCATCTATATGGGGAATGAGTTCCTTGATAATGGCAGTCTCGGACATTATCTTGCCATCCACGGAATCACAGTAAAAAGTGCGCTGGCCGCCGTTAGGCAAGACCATAATCATCGGAGGCACCTTTTTCTGGGCGATGGATTGGGCCAGTTTCTGGGTAAGTTGGGGAAATCTGGACTCGGTGCCCTGTATCCCGTGAAGCCAATAGATAACCGGATACCTCTTGTTACCGGAGGCATAATCCGGCGGCAGATAGATGAGATAGCCTACATCTCGGTCCATAGATTTGCTGTGGAAGGTCTCATGTTTGACTCCGGGTGGCAGTGGTGTGTCCGGCAGATTGACCCAGACAACAGGGCCGGGTTCGACCCTGCCCGGTACACGCCGGCGTCGCTCAGGACGGGCAGGTTGGAGCAGGGCAGAACCTGGCTTCAAATGTTTATCGAAGAATTTGGCCACCATCTTTTCCAGTTCACCCATATCCGCCTCGGCGCCTCGGAAGCCGTGCCCCGCTCCTTTAACTATGTGAAACTCCACCTCGGCCCCCACCTTTTTCAGCGCTTCATAGAGTAGTTCGCTCTGGCCCAGCGGTACTACGAAATCCTGGTCTCCGTGCATAATGAGAAATGGAGGAAGGGTTTTCTCCTCGGTGATATAGGTGATGGGGTTAGCCGCGGCGACTCTTTCGTGGTTTTCTTGAATAGGCCCGCCGATAAGTTGCGATTCCGGAGAATCGGCCGCATCGTGCCGCATTCTGTGCTTCGCATCCTGAGGATGCTCAGCATCCGAAGGGCCTCTGCCGCCGATGGCCTTATCCATCTCTAAAAAATCGGTGGGGCCGAACCAGTCGCAAACCGCCTGCACCTGGCTGGAGTGCTCCAGATTTCCCAAATCGCCCTCAAGTTCTTTTACTTCCCCGGTAGTGCCCAGAAGGGCGGCGAGATGGCCGCCCGCCGAAGAGCCTCCTACGCCAATTCTCTCCGGGTCGAAATTATACTTTGCCGCATTAGCACGAATCCAGCGGATGGCTGCCTTGCAGTCGTGTATTTGGGCGGGGAATATGGCCTCGGTGCTCAGCCGATAGTTGATGCTGAGGACGGCATAGCCTCGCTCGGCCATACCCAGAAACCGGCAGGAGCGCTTGTCTCCACCGCGCCAGGCGCCCCCATGAATCCAGACGATGACCGGCAGTGACTCCTCCGCCCCTACGGGCAGATAAATATCCAGAAGCAGACTCTTTTCTCCCACCCGGGCGTACTCTAAGTCCCTGAGGACGCGCACATTAGGGGGGATCTCAGCCCCCGGGCGCTTCGCATCCGAAGGGCGCAACTGGTCGGTGTTCTTTTCCTGGCCTTCCTTGGGTGTTTGGCTTTGTATAGCCATTCTCATCTCCTCTTTGCTCCAAGCCGGTACTTCAAGCCCGTCATATTTCAGCAATGCCTCAAACCACTTTTGAGCCATAACCTCAGCACCGATGGAGTTGGGGTGAACCAGGTCCCGGGCAAATGCCCGGGGATAAAGTCTCTTGGTAGGGGTCCAGACATCCGGTCCAGGCGCCACGCCGGGGATTTTACGCTGCAAAAGTTCCTCCAGTGCATAGCGTTCGTTACCGATTTCCGGCTCCATCGGGTGCTTATAAATGTGCATAGCGATGAAGACGAGATCAGCCCCATCACGCAGCAACATTCGGGCGTATTTTTCCAGGGCGTCTCGGCCCTGCTGGATGCGCTCCTGGTCATCTTTGTTGCGAATGCCTTCGGTCCGCTCGCCATATACCCACTGGAGCGATTGTTGGGCCAACACAATGACGGGCGTGGTCTCATCCGCAGGCTTCAGCGCTTTTCTGAGGATGCTCCAGGGCTCTCTGGGCTGGCCCGTCTTCACATCAATCCATTTGGCGATAGGTGTGCCACCTTTG
>Ga0111219_1068_pt1 | contig 9932 bp, 5 predicted proteins | sample DeeMarSWOR152_54_FD_80368 | JGI IMG/M metagenome (GOLD analysis project Ga0111219, IMG submission 80368) | Planctomycetes bacterium DG_23
GAAATTGACTCGTGTTTTGCTTATCCTGGTTTTGAGTGTGTGGCCTTTGGCCTCGGCAGACGAGCAAGGCCCCGAGCTGATGGTGCCGGCTGAAGGGCATCTGGTTGAAGTAGCAGGCTCCCGGGAGCCCATCTGGCGGGGGCCATTGACAATCTCTCAGGCTGTAGGGGTAGCCCTTGAGCATAATCGCCAGATACAAATTGCTATGCAGGAGAGGGTAAAGGCCAAAGGCCTTCTTATTGAGGCCACCTCCGGTGCGCTTCCCCAAGTCAACTTTACCGGAAGCTATACCCGCTCGGATACGCCGTTTATGGGCACGCCAGATAACCGTTCCATAGGGCTGGGTCTCACCCAGCCCATATACCTGGGTGGAAGTGTCCGGGCGGCCATCCGAGGGGCGAAAATTAACATTGATATTGCAGAGGAAGTTCTGCGACAGAGCTGTCAGGAAGTCTTATTTCAGGTGCAGAAGGGATATTATGATGTGCTTTTGGCCAGAGAACTTAAGCGCGCGGACGAGGAGCAAGTAAGCCTGGCCCGCAGTCATCTGGAGAATGTGGAAAAGCGTCTTAAGGAGGGAGTGGCCTCCAAATTTGACCTCTTGCGCGCCCAGGTGGCTTTGGCCAATGCCCGGGCTCAGGCCATCCAGTCCCAAAATGCTGTGCATCTCGCGGTCACCGCTTTCCTAAAAACATTGGGTCTTTCTCCACAAAGCCAGGTGGATTTTTTGGATGAACTGGTTTATGAGGAAATGGTATCTGTATTTGACCAGGAAGAGGCCAGAGCGCTCATCTATCGCAGCGACCTTCGTCAGGCCGCCCTAAATATTCGTTATCAGAAAGAAAGCATAGAAATCGCCAAGGCTGACTTTCGCCCCCGGCTGAATTTTTTGGCTTCTTACAATTATGTCAGACCTTTTGCAGCCACCGGCGATGTTTGGGGGGATGAACTGAGTGCCACTGTCGCCCTGGAGGTGCCGGTATTTGACGGTTTTCGCACCAAGGGCAAGGTGATGCAGGAAGAGGCCTCGCTCGAAGCGCTCAAGACCTTGGCGTTGGATTTGGAAGAGACTATGCGTCAGGAGTTGCAGGAGGCTTTTTTATCTATTGATGATGCTCGGGAATTTGTTGAGTCTCAGGAAGCCAATGTGACCCAGGCTGAGGAGAGCCTGCGTTTGGCTGAAGTGGGATATAAAAACGGCGTAAATAGGCTTATAGAGGTTCACGATGCACGAGTGGCCCTTACTCAGGCTCGCCGTAATCTCTGCCAGGCTGTCTATAATCATATGCTGGCCAAACTCCTCCTGGAGAGGGCTACGGGAGTTCTGGGAGAGGAGGCCATCGGCCGTTTAGTATTCGGCGAAAAAATAAGCGAGAAGGAGTGAGAAATTGAAAAAGGTTCTCGTTGCCTTAATCTGGATACTTTTAACAGCGGGTGTGGGCTTTTTTGTCTTTTGGAGTTTCTTCCTGCCAGGGAAAGAAGAGAGCGTTGTGGAGGAAAGGCCCATCCCGGTGGAAGTAACCACTGTGACTTTGGGAGAGATAAGTGAGACTTTGGACCTCACTGGTGAAGTGGAAGCCAAAAGCACTGTTCTGGTAACGCCGAAAGTCACCGGACGCCTGGAGGAACTCCGCGCTCATCAGGATGACGGCACCGCTCTTCCCATAGAAGAGGGGACTCAAGTTCTGCGGGGCCAGCGAATAGCCATAATTGACCACGATACTTTCGCTGTTCAGGTGACCCAGGCCGAGGCCGCTCTGGAGGTAGCCCGGGCGAATCTTGTGGCCGCCGAGGTGACCCTGGAAGATGCGGCCAAGGAAAGGGCACGCTTCAAAAATCTTTATGAGGAAGGAGCGGCCACCCAGCAGCAATTTGACCAGATGGACGCGGCCTACAAGAAGGCGCAAGCGGCAAAGGAATTAGCCCAGGCCCAACTTCGCCAGGCCCAGGCCGCTGTCGAACTTGCCCGCATTAATCTGAAAGAGTCTACCCTTCTTTCGCCCATCGATGGAGTGGTCACCAAGAAATGGCTCGACGAAGGCAATATGGCCAGTCTCAACACCCCCATAGTAACCATTCAAGATATAGAGACTGTTAAGGTGGTAGTCTCCGTCCCGGAGAGCGCCCTTACGAATATAAAGCCAAAATCAACCGCGGTATTTATTTCCGTGGACGCCTATTCGGATGAGACCTTTGCCGCCGAGGTCTTTTCCATCTACCCGGAGATTGACCGCCAAACCCGCACGGCCCCGGTGGAGATAAGACTGGAAAATGAAGCCGGGAAACTGCGGCCGGGGATGTTTGTTAGAGCGCGCTTCCTGCTGCGCCACCGAGAAAACACCATCGTAGTTCCTGGGGACTCCGTGCTTAGGCAGGAAGAAGAAAGATTCGTCTTTTTGGTAGATGAGACAAGCAACCCATACGGGCGGGCCAGCAAGGTTCCGGTTAAGGTGGGATTGGTAGAAGGCCCGAAAATTGAGATTGTTTCCGGCCTCAATGTTGGCGAGTTATTGGCAATTACAGGTATGGACTATCTGCGGGATGGCTCTGAGGTGGAGATTATCCGAGGAAGTGCGAAGTGAAACTGCCAGAGATAGCCGTGCGGCGGCCGGTAGCCACGGCGATGTTTTTCATCGCCCTGGTGGTGCTGGGCTTGGTAGCCCTTACGCGGCTCGGCCTTGATTATATGCCGGAGATGGAGATACCGGCCATCTCGGTAATTACTTCCTACCGCGGCGCAGGGCCTGAGGAAGTGGAAAGCCGCATTACCGAGGTTTTGGAGGAACAACTCTCTACCGTGCCCAAGGTGGACAATGTAAGTTCTGTCTCGAGTGAAGGGCTTTCTATGGTAGTGTTACAATTTGATTGGGGAGTTAATCTTGATGAAGCCGCCAGCGATATCCGGGATAAGGTGGGTCTGGCCAAAGGGTTCCTCCCGGAGGAGGCCGATGAGCCAGTGATTTTCAAGTTTGACCTGGCAATGATGCCCGTGCTGGTAATGGGGGTTACGGCAGAGGAATCCTGGGAAAAACTGGATAAAATTGTTGATGATAAAATTGCCGACCCCTTAAAGCGAGTGCCTGGGGTAGCCACGGCTACAAGGCGAGGCGGCCTGGAGCGGGAGATTCAGGTGCATCTGGACCGGGATAGACTTCGGGCCTTCAGCCTTTCTCCAAATGAAATTATCCAGCGCCTGGCTGCGGAGAACCTGAGTAGCCCCGGCGGCCATCTAAAGATGGGCGATATGGACTATCTGGTGCGCACCCCGGAGGAATACTCTTCACCTGAAGAGATAAAGGACTTGGTGATAACTTATCGTAACGGCACCCCGGTTTATCTCAAAGATGTGGCACAAGTGGCCGATTCATTCAAAGAGGCCGACTTTGAGGCGCGCATAGATGGCAAGCGGGGTATGGCGGTACTGGTGCAAAAGCAGTCGGGAGAGAACACGGTGGAAGTAGCCAAAAGGGTGACCGCCGAACTGGAAAAGATTGCATCCGACTTACCGCCAGATGTGCAGCTCAAGATAGTATATGATGCCTCCGAATTCATTAGAGAAACGGTTAGAAATTTGCGAGACACCCTTTTTTGGGCCGGGCTTTTTGTGTTTTTAGTGGTGCTGTTCTTTTTGAGAAACCCCAGGGCCAGCCTCATCATTATCACCGCCATACCTACTTCGCTCATCGTCACCTTCCTCTTGATGCACCTGGCTGGCTATACCTTGAACATAGTGAGCCTTTCCAGTTTAGTGATTGTCGTAGGTATGGTGGTGGACAACGCCATCGTGGTGCTGGACAACATCCACCGGCACCGAGAACAGGGCGAGCGGCCTGCGCAGGGGGCTATCTTCGGCACCAGCGAAGTGGGCGTGGCGGTGATGGCTTCTACGCTGACTACCGTCTCCATCTTCCTGCCTATCATTTTTGTGGGGGGCATAACTTCTATTATGTTCGGAGAGATGGCTGCCGTTATTACTATGGCCCTTCTGGTTTCCCTTCTCACTGCCCTAACCCTCACCCCTATGCTCTCATCAAAGTGGCTAAAGATAAAGAAATTAACCACAAATCCCGCGCAGCAGAGCCAATCCAGAAAAGGCTTCTTCACTCTAAGCGAGAGATTATTTACTTCACTCGAATCGCATTACAGCCGACTTTTGCATTTTAGTATCACCCATCCCAAATCGGTAATTGCTGGCGCGGCACTGCTTTTGGCCTTCTCCGTTGGTAGTATAAGATTTGTGGGGACTGAATTTTTCACAGAAGTGGACCAGAATTATTTCACCCTTGAGGTGGAACTGCCCATTGGCACCCGCTATGAAAAGACCGGTGAAGTCGTCCAGAAAATACGCGGTATCATCGAGGATGAGGTTCCGGAACTGGAGGCGGACTTCTTCCGCTGGGGTTCAGCCGTATTAGGAGGGGGCCCTCAGACCTTTGGCCGAGAAGAGGCCACCTACACCGGAATGGGTATGGTAAAACTTGTTACCAAAACCGAAAGAAAGGCAGCGCCCAAAGAAATTATTGAAAGGATAAGGCCCCTGGTGGAGAAGATTCCGGGTGCCAAGATGTGGTTTAGCACAGAGGACCCGATGGCCGGCATCATTTTCGGCGGCGGCGGACTCTTGAGTATTGAGCTTTACGGCTATGACCTGGACCAGGCCACGGATTATGCCCAGAGGGTTGCTGCTGTCTTGTCCGAGATTTCTGGGGTTAGAGATGTGGACATAAGCAGGAAGGAAGAAAAACCCGAACTGCAAGTCAGAATTGACCGCCAGAAGGCTGCAAATCTGGGACTTAATGTGTCCGATATCGGTAAGACCATAGAAACCTATTTCAGTGGCACCACGGCCACCAAATACCGCGAAGCCGGAGAAGAATATGATATCCTGGTGCGCTTGCGCAAAGAAGACCGGGAAAAGATTGAGGACCTCTCAGATGTATTTATTACCGCGCCTGACCGCAGGCAAATTAAACTTTCACAATTAGCAAATGTGACTCTCGGGCTCGGTCCCACCAAGATAGAACGAAAGAATCAGGGCAGATTCATTACCGTCTCCGCTGATATTTATGGCCGGGACCTGGGAAGTGTGGTGGCCGAGGCCGAGGAGAAAATCGCCGCACTTCCTCGGCCGCCCGGGTTCTCCTATGAGTTTACCGGAGCAACGGAGGAAATGAACGAGGCCTTCAGTCTCCTGGGGCTGGCCGCACTCCTGGGAATGGGTTTGGTTTATATGGTGATGGCCTCGCAGTTCGAATCCTTCCGCAACCCATTTATTATCTTTCTTTCCATCCCCTTTGGCTTTGTGGGGGTGGTATGGGCGCTGGCCATAACCGGCAAGGCACTTGGGGTAGTTGCCTTCATTGGGATTATCTTTCTTATTGGAATCGTGGTTAATAATGGGATTGTACTCATAAGTTTCATAGGCATCCTGCGCAACCGGGGGTTATCGGTCGCCGAAGCAGTAGTGGAAGGGGGTCGCGCGAGACTGAGACCGGTGCTGATGACCACCACCACCACCATCCTGGGGCTTATGCCTTTAGCCCTTTCTCGCGGCGTAGGTTCTGAAGAATGGACGGTTCTGGCCATTCCGGTGATTGGGGGGCTGGCGGTATCCACCTTGGTAACCCTGGTTCTGATGCCCACACTTTATAGCGTCTTTGAGGGACGCAGAGACCGAGAGGCTTGAGTGCGATGAAACTTGTCTTCCTCGTCTACAATGCGGCTATTGACGAAGATGTGGTGGAGGTGTTGGCGCATCTCGGTATCGAGGAATATACCAAATGGCCTCGCCTCACCGGCAAGGGCAAAACAAGCGGGCCGCATCTCGATTCCCCGGTCTGGCCCGGAGTGAATTCCGCCCTCCTTATCGCCACGGATGAGACAAAGGCCCAAAGCCTCCTTGAAGAAGTGCGTTCCTTAAAAAAGAAACTTGCCCACGAAGGCATTAAGGCCTTCCTCCTTCCCTTGGAAGAAATTTGCTGATTTCTCGCACCGCGGTCAGATTAGTTTCCTCTTGACCTCAATTCTTCAAAGAGTTAAATTATGACGCAATAAGTGCAGTTCTGGACTCGTTCATTTGGAAGCGGCATGGCTCGTTCCCGAACAAGCACAGTTTGTTCGGAATAAGAGACTAATGACTATGGCGAAGGACATATTAGAGATAAGAAGGGTATATAAAATTGACGCCGAACTTCGCCTTCCCGGCTCCAAAAGTTACACCAATCGTGCGCTCGTTCTGGCGGCTATGGCCTCAGGCGAAAGTGTGCTGCGAGGCGCGCTATTCTCTGACGATACCCTTTATATGGCCCGGGCCTTGAAAGATTTAGGATTTAAGGTAAACCAGCGCCCGGATGAGGAGGAATTTATCGTCCAGGGCGGCGAGGCGAAAATTCCGGCCCAGCAAGCGAATTTATTCGTCGGTAATGCGGGCACGGCTATGCGCTTTTTGACCGCCTTTTTGACCCTGGGCCAGGGCCGCTTCAAAATAGACGGCATCCCCAGGATGCACCAGCGTCCTATCGGTCCCCTGGTTGATGCCCTGAAAGAGTTAGGGGCCAAGATCGAATATGCCGGGGAAGAGGGTTTTCCCCCGCTCACTATCGAAGGAGGCGGGCTTGCCGGCGGCAGGGCGAAGATGGCCGGAGATGTATCCAGCCAGTTCTTCAGTGCCATTTTGATGACCGCTCCCTATGCCCGAAGCAATGTGGAGCTTGAGGTGGAAGGAAATCTCGTCTCCGCGCCTTATGTAGCTATGACTATAGATGTAATGAGCCGTTTCGGAGTAAAGGTGAAAAACGATTGCTTTAAAAGATTTTTTGTCCCGGCCGGCGGACGCTATAAGGCCAGAGAATATGAAGTTGAGCCGGATGCCTCAAGCTCAACTTATTTTTTCGCTGCTGCGGCAATAACTGGCGGGCGGCTGCGCATCCTCGGCCTTGACCGCACCTCCAAGCAGGGCGATGTGGGCTTTGTGGATATACTCGGCCGGATGGGATGCAGGATAGACTCCGGCCAGGGATGGCTGGAGGTGAAAGGCGGACCGCTTCGGGGCATAGATGTGGATATGAACCAGATGCCCGATGCGGTGCCGGCCCTCGCCGCTGTGGCTGCATTTGCTGAGGGCAAGACCTCTATAAAAAATGTGGCCAATCTCAGACTCAAAGAGACCGACCGTCTCAGCGCCCTGGCCCGGGAACTCTCCAAAGCCGGCTGCCGGATTAAGGAATTTGAAGACGGACTGGAGATTGAGGAGGGAGCGCTACAGGGAGCGGTTTTTGAGACCTACGAGGACCATCGGATGGCGATGAGTCTGGCACTTCTCGGCCTTCGTCTCGAAGGCGTTAAGATAAAAAATCCCGGATGTGTGGCCAAGACCTTTCCCGATTATTTCCAACGCCTTGAAGCGCTTACTACCGGCGCTCGACAAGTGAAAGAGGATTGAAATGACCCTTTTAGATTTGATTGAAAAGAAAAAGGCCAAAGTGGGAGTAATTGGCCTGGGTTATGTGGGGCTACCTTTGGTGATGGCCTTTGGAAAGGCGGGCTTTCGCGTCCTGGGTTTTGATGTGGATGAGGAGAAGGTGGCTATGCTCAATGCCGGGAAAAGTTATATCAAACACATCCCGGCCGGTAAAATAGCCGCCCTCCTGGAGGAAAAGAAATTCGCTGCCACGAGCGATTTCTCCCGGCTTGCGGAGCCGGACGCCATCCTCATCTGCGTGCCCACGCCGCTCACATCTTCCCGCGACCCGGACACTTCTTTCATCTTGCGCACTGCCCAGCAGATTGCCCAGAGCCTGCGTGCAGGCCAACTCGTCATCCTGGAAAGCACCACTTATCCGGGCACCACCGAGGAAATTCTCCTTCCCACGCTGGAGGAAAGCGGCCTCAAATGCGGGCAAGATTTTTATCTCGCTTATTCCCCGGAGCGCGAGGACCCGGGGAACCCGAAATACTCTATGTCCAAAATTCCCAAAGTGGTGGGCGGCGTGGATGAGGTTAGCGGCAAGGCGGCGGCGAGACTTTATGAGCAGGTGGTAGTGAAAGTCGTGCCCGTCTCCAATACCCGGGTGGCTGAGGCCACAAAAATCCTGGAGAATATCTATCGCGCCGTGAATATCGCTCTGGTAAATGAACTCAAGGTGCTTTTTGATAAGATGGGCCTTGATATATGGGAGGTGATTGATGCCGCCTCCACCAAACCCTTCGGCTACCAGCCCTTTTATCCCAGCCCGGGCCTGGGCGGGCACTGCATCCCCATAGACCCCTTTTATCTGGCCTATAAGGCCCGCGAGTTTCGCACCCCCACCAGATTTATCGAACTTGCGGGCGAGATAAATACCTCTATGCCCCAGTATGTGATGGATAGGCTCACGGCGGCGTTAAATGAACGAGGAAGGCCGCTCAAAGGCTCAAAAATTCTGGTGCTGGGCGTGGCCTATAAGCGCGATGTGGATGATATGCGGGAGTCTCCGGCCATCGAACTCATAGAACACCTTTTGGAGAAAGGAGCCGTGGTCTCCTATAACGACCCATATATTCCCAAGTTTCCCCGCCTTAGAGCCCATAAACTTGATCTGGCCTCAGTGGCTTTGAGCGAGGATTTTCTGGCCGAGCAGGATGCTGCACTCGTCGTTACCGACCATTCGGCCTACGACTGGGAATTCATCGTAAAGAACTCTCAATTAGTGATTGACACCCGAAACGCTACCAAGGCGGTGAGAGGCAACCGAGAACGCATCATCCACGCGTAAATATAAGAAAATTACACCAAAAAACAGCAGATTACGCAGGTGAACGCTGATGAAGAATATTAATTCTTCGGGTCGAGTTTTGAAGGTCAACCTTACTTGTTTCGCCTCTTCTTGAATACAAACAGAGTATTTTCCCGTCCGCCAGAGCCTGGTGTTCGAGTTACGATAGGTTCTAAGCCTTTAGAAACGGCAGTTTTGCACAGCTCCTCAGGCCCTGCATACAGTCCGGCTCGCGAAGCCAGCACACGCATTTCATTTTCGGAAAAGCCCAGTTCAGCAAATATGCAGAGAACCCAGTTGGGCATCGGCTTCGTTCGCTCAACATCAATAAACCTTCCACCTGAACACAGCACCCTTGCCACCTCTTCCATCACCCGGTCAATTCCACGAGACTCGCTCAATGAACCAACACACAAGACGGCGTCAACGCTACTCGCTCGCACCGGCAGGAACCAAAAACTACCCACAAGCGGGTCAACGCGACGGAGATGGCCCTGGTAATGGAAAAGGCCTTCTGCCACCTTGGCGCACATAAAGTCAATATCAATAGTCAAAAGCCGCTGGAAGGAAGGATAGCCGTCCACCACCGCTTGCGTGGCAGTGCAGGCGCCACAACCCAGTTCAAGCAAGATTTCGGGCGTGCTTTTGGAGACCTCTTTAACGAACTCTGGCCAGTAAGTTGCCCCCATACGCGACCTGAGATAGGAGAGGTGCTCTTTGCCCCACTCCGGGCGAATGCGCTGCACGGCGCTGGCGAATTGGCTGCGCATAATACCTGGCACCGGCGATGAGTGCTTCGATTTCGGTATGGCAAGGAGGGGTTGATACCTCTCGGCCCGGGGTTTAGTGGCATATTGTTCAACGGCCTTATTTATACCGTTTCGCCCCAGCACTGTTTTTATATGTGCTGAAAGATTCTCAATGAAACGCTCGCGCCCTGACTTCATAGCGCGCTGGACGACCTTAAAGACGTCTCTGCCGAAGAGGACTTCATAAATAGGGTGAGTCCATTCGGCTGGATGGCCTGCGGGTTGTAATAAAGGAATGCCGGCGACAATGCGGAACCTCTCCTGGCTATCTTTACTTACGAGGCTTCCAGATACAATTCGGCCCTTCCGGGTCCGCTGGCCGACCAAATGCAGTGGCGACTTTCTCTGGGGACTTACTAAATATGGGAGA
>Ga0111219_1085_pt1 | contig 9732 bp, 7 predicted proteins | sample DeeMarSWOR152_54_FD_80368 | JGI IMG/M metagenome (GOLD analysis project Ga0111219, IMG submission 80368) | Planctomycetes bacterium DG_23
GGAGCAACATCTGGAGGGGATGAAGGAAATGGCAAGGGAGTCGGGCCTGCCGGTGGAAATCCTTGCCGGCAAAACCTTTGAGGTGATGAATGAGGCCGAGGTGACTCTGGTAAAAAGCGGCACAGCGACACTGCATTGCGCCTATTTTCTTACGCCTATGGTCATCCTCTATCGGGTTAATCCCATTGCCTGGGCCTTGAGCCACTTGATAGTGAAGTCGCCTTATATAGGTCTGCCTAACCTGATAGCCGGCGAAAAAATCGTGCCGGAATTTCTTCTTGGCACCGATAGGTCACAAGAGGTGGCCGAAGCAGCGCTCGGACTTTTGCTGGATGCTTTGCTGGATGCTGAGGCCAGAAATAAAGCCGTAGAGGGCCTTAAAAAAGTGCGAGAAAAAATCGCCCCGACCGGGGCCTCCCAGCGTGCAGCGGAGATAATACTGGAGATGGCCGGTGACGACAAATCGTAGTCGGGCTCGTCCCTGAGCCCGAGTGGGCTGGGTCAGGGACGACCCAGCCCCACGGCGTCGTTACCCGCCGCGGTGGGCAGGCAGGAGTGAGGACGCTACAGGGACATACAGCTTTCTAAGAGCGTTTTTTACGCCTTGACCTGGGACGAAGTTGGCTGCGTTTTCTGAGGAGATAAGATTTCCACTGCGCCTCGGCCTCGCCCAGACTCATTCCGTAAACCTCCCGAAAAACCCTGACTACTTTGGCGTTGCTGTCCGTATAGGAGACGTTTTTGGAGAAGGCGATGAAACGCCTGCGTCCAAAACGGCCAAAAAGGAAGGCCACAAATGAACCCGCCTGCTCATACATACGGGAGCGGTTTCTTCCCAGGGCCTTCCATTTCTTCCAGAATGACTTATAGTCGGCAATTTGCGGAAGCGAGGGAAGCGTGGCGCTTTCAAGAGCACTCAATACGACCCGGTGATTCTGGTTTGACTTTGGGGATGCAGCGTACGACGCAAATCCTTCGTTAAAGAGAGGCGGCGGTGCGCCGCCGGCGCGCTCCAAGGTCTTGTGCGCTTCCTCGTGCCGCAAACCTGCCTGTCCCATACTGGCAGGGACATCCAATCCACCGGGGTGGCCGCTTCCCCATTTGCACACCGCCGGGTCGTGGATGAAGTAGGGGATGGAGGGCCCATCAAAATAGCGCTTGGTTTGTTTGTCCTTTTTGAGACCCAAAAGCCGGGCAATTTCTCTGATTCGCCTTTCGGCTTGTCGGGCGAACTTCCTGGGGGCCATAATCTTCCGGGATGCCTCATCAAACATCAAAAGATAATGAGGCGTCTCCACCACCCACCAGGGCCGTCCTTCCCGGATGCCTTCCTGCACGAATTTCAAATCTTTCAAATCCGACATAATCTTCTTTCTCCTGGTCTAAGTGCAGGAAGAGTTCATTCCCCTTCCCAGGAATGCTCTTTTATGGCCTCAAGGATTTGGGTGGCGGTGGCGATGGCTCGGCGGCCTTCCTGGAGAGAGACCACCGGGGGTGCGTGAGTTCTTACCGAATGGATGAAGGCTTCCAGTTCTTTCTGGAGCGGCTCGAAATCCGGCATGGGGATTTCGTGTATATCCAGCAGGTCGCCGAAGGAGAAGCCCTTGAGGTCGGCAATGGTAGAGACATCCCCGGTCAGTTTGAGGTCTCGCCAGGTGGTGAGTTTATCCGATTTTTTGTAGAGGTAGCCGCTTTTCTGGCCGAAATCGAGGGAGATGTAGGAATCCGGGGAGAAGATGCGCATGCGGCGCAGGGCTCTGGTGGCCACTCTGGAAGCGGTGAGGTTGGCCACGCATCCGGAGGCGAAGGTGATGCGGGCGTTGGCAATATCTTCTTTATCGCCGATAACCGCCACGCCGCAGGCGTCAAGTTTTTTTATTTCCGAGGCGGCCAGATGCAGCACAATATCTATATCGTGAATCATCAAATCCAGCACCACCCCTATATCGGCGGAACGGAAGCGGAAGGGGCTGAGGCGATGGGCCTCAATGAATTTGGGATTTATGTTGAGTTTTTTTGCGGCCTCAATTACCGGGCTGAAGCGTTCCACAAAGCCTACTTGCAAGGCCACGCCCTTTTGCCCGGCCAGCGCCGCCAAGCGGTCGGCCTCCTCCAGATTTGAGGTCATAGGCTTTTCCACCAGGACCGGTATGCCGGCCTTTAGGAAGTCGCTGGCGATTTGGAAGTGAGTCTGGGTGGGGGTGGCGATGGATGCGGCATCAACTTTATCCAGGAGTTCTTTGTGGTCGGCGAAGCCTTTAGTGGAAAGGGATACGGCCACCTCTCGGGCGCGCTTTTGGTCTTTGTCGCACACGCCGATGAGGCAGACACCCTCCATCGCGTGATAGATGCGGGCGTGCTCTTTACCCACATATCCCACGCCGATGACGGCAACCTTTATTTCGTCATTCGTCATTGGTCATTCGTCATCCGAGTGATGGATGACGAGCACGAGTAGTATGTTCATTCGCTGATTCTATCCGGGCGAATCGTTTATTCCGCTCTCAGGGCCTCTCGGGCGCGGCCGTGTTTTCCCCGGTCGATATTGCGCAGGAACTCCAGGAGATATTTGACCTCATCGGTGAGGGAGGAAGGATTGGCCTCAAGACGCTCTAAGGCCTCGGCGCGAGTGAGGCCAGAGCGATAGATGAGCCGAAAGGCCTTCTTCAGCGCACCTGTGGCATCTTCGGACATATTCCTGCGGCGCAGCCCCACCACATTAATCCCCCGCACCTCGGCCGGATTTCCCTCCACAATAGTGAAGGGGGGCACATCCTGAGTGACCCGGGAAAGCCCGCCCACGAAGGCCAGCCGGCCGATGGTGGTGAAATGATGAAAGGCCGAACCTCCGGAGATATAGGCGAATTTTTCCACCTTTATGTGGCCGGCAAAAAGCACGGCGTTGGCCACTATCACTCCATCCTCCACTACGCAGTCGTGGGCCAGATGCGAGCAGGCCATAAAGAAATTGTCATTTCCGACTTTGGTCACGCCGCCGCCTTTTTCCGTGCCGGTATTTATGGTGACGCATTCGCGGAAGATGTTGCCACGGCCAATTTCGAGGTGCGTCTTTCCCCCGGCGTATTTCAAATCCTGCGGCGGGCCGCCCAGAAGGGCCCCGGGAAAAACCTGATTATTTTCGCCCAGGCTGGTGTGGCCGATGATGGTGGCGTTATGGGCGACCACGGTGCCGGAGCCGATACGCACATTGGGGCCGATGACCGCATAAGGGCCGATAGAAACCCCTTCTGCGATTTGGGCACCGGCGTGGATTTGGGCAAGCGGGCTGATTCTTTCAGGTTCAAACTCGAAATCAAAGGCCATCACCCGGTCCCCACATCAACGAGCATAAAGCGAATCTCGGCCTCGGCCACACGCTTACCATCCACGGTGGCAGTGGTATTGACCTGGCCGGTGCGGGTTTTTACCTTGACAGCCTCGGCTTCGATGATGAGCTGGTCTCCCGGCACTACGGGTTTTCTGAGTTTGACTTTATCGATGGAGAGGATGAGGGCGAGTTTGTTGGTATTCTCCAGTTTACGCAGCAGGAGGACGCCGGCAAGTTGGGCCATAGCCTCAATCTGCAAGACCCCGGGCATAATGGGGCGGCCGGGGAAATGGCCCTGGAAGAAGGGCTCGTTGAAGGTGACATTCTTTATGCCCACGGCACGGCGCTGGGCTTCTATTTCCACCACCTTATCGATCAAGAGGAAGGGGTAGCGATGGGGGAGTATGCGCTGTATATCGCTAATCTCCAGATGGAATTCCTTGGCGAAGGCCTCGGCCTGGGCCATAGTCTCCACGATTTTTTTGACGAATTTGGCGTTGGCCCCGTGTCCGGATTTTACCGCTACTATGTGGCCGGAAAGTTCCGCACCCACCAGGAAGAGGTCCCCGATGAGGTCCAGCACCTTGTGCCGCACAAATTCATCTGGAAAGCGCAGTTCGTTCTCCAGGATGCCTTCTTCGGTGACCACCAGGGTATTTTTGTAATTAGCGCCTTTGCCCAGACCCTGGCGGCGAAATTGCTCAATTTGATATTCCGGCAGAAAGGTGCGGGCCGGGGCAATTTCCTCGGCGAAACTTTTCTCCTCCATCTTGTAGACCAGCGACTGGGTCTTGATGGCCGGATTGGCGTAATCCAGAGTATAAGAAATAGTGAGGCCATCTTTTTCCGGCAGGGCCATAAGGCCGGCATTGCCTTCGGCCACGGAGATGGGCGAGGTGATCTGGAAGGATTTTTTGGGCGCCTCCTGCTCTTTGATGCCGGCCTTTTTGAGGCAGGCCAGTATAGGGGCGGCGGAGCCGTCAACCGCCGGGACTTCCGGGCCATCTATCTCCACCTCCAGATTATCAATGCCCAGCCCGGCAAAGGAGGCCAGAAGATGCTCCACCATCTGCACCTCCACATTATTCTGGCTGATGGTGGTGCGGTGGAGGCGGGAGGCGATGTTAGGGGCAGCGGCGCGTACGCGGGGACTTCCGGGCAGGTCGGTGCGCGCAAAGACCACGCCGCTATCGGGCTCGGCGGGCTTGAAAGTCACGGTGGCCTTTTTGGCGGAGAAAACCCCTATACCGGTGAAACTGGTTTCTTTATTTATGGTTCTCTGATTCCTCAATTTGTTTTACCTTCTCAGACAGTTTCTTGAAGGCCTTGAAAAGTTCGGGGAGTTTGCGCAGGCAAGCCTGCATTTTGAGCTCCTTTTCGTGAGACTGGGCGGGGAAGCCGGAGACGCACATATTGGAAGGAACATCCTTGGTCACGCCGGCCTTACCGGCGACGACTACATTATCGCCGATGTGGATATGGCCGTCTACGCCGGACTGGCCGGCGAGGGTAACATTATTTCCGATGGTAGTGCTTCCGGCGATGGCGGTCTGGGCGATGATGCGGGAATGCTCGCCGATGATGACATTATGGGCAATCTGAACCAGGTTATCAATCTTGGTGCCTTTTTTGATGACGGTCTTGTCGAAGCGGGCGCGGTCTATGGTGGCATTGGCACCGATTTCCACATCATCCTCAATAACCACCGTGCCTACCTGGGGGATTTTATGGTGCACCCCCTCCACCGTGGAATAGCCGAAACCATCCGCGCCCACCACGGTGCCGCTGTGGATGATGCAGTTATCTCCTATGGTTATCCTCTCCCGAATAACCACCCGGGGATAGATGAGGCAATTCTTTCCTATGCTGGTATGATGGCCGATATACACGCCGGGATAGATGACCGTGCCATCCCCGATAGCGGCGCCATCCTGCACCACGGAGAAGGCTTGGATGGAAACATCTTCGCCCAACTTCACATTTTCACCTATGATGGCGGTGGGATGGAGGCCTTTCTCGCAGGCCACAGGCTCAGGGGCAAAGGCGTCCACGATGCGGGCGAAGGCCAGGTCGGGATTTTTCACCCGCACCATAGGGATGGGGAAGGAGTTAAGTTCCTCTGAGCCCACCACGGCGGAGGCGCGGGTGGTTTCGATCAAAACAGCATATTTGGCGTTGGAAACGAAGGTGATGTCGCCGGGTTTGGCCTCGCGGATGCCGGAGATGCCGCTGATGCTAATGTTCCTGTCCCCCTCCACCACGCCATCCACGAGTTCAGCAATCTGGCCCAAGGTCATCTCCACGGCTTCACTCCTTTTCGCTTTCCATGCGAGCATTTAAGAGGTGAATAATCTCTTGCGAGATATCCACCTGGGAAGAATTATATAAAACAAGAGTCCGGTGAATATTGTATTGTAGTTCAGCAAAGATTGGACTGTCAAGTCTTTTTTCGTCGCATTTCAGGATTAGGTCGTAGCCGTTTTCTTGGCCGTAGCCAGCGATTACCGAGAAAATATCCTGCCAGATTTCGCGAAAATAGCCCAGCTGTTTTTTTTCGGCCTCTTTGAAGATGAGTTGTCTTGAGGTTTCCAATCTCAGGCGCTTTTCAAGAAGTTCCTGCTCGGCCTGGGAACGCTGGTCGCTTGCGGGGGCGAGATTTTCAATACGGGCCTGAAGGATTTCCAGTTCTTTGGCTTGCGCTTCCAAAACCTCTTGCTTCTCAGATTGCCACTGGGCCAGGTCTTCATCCAGCAAGGTCTTTTTTTGATAAGAGTTGAAGACCTTTTCTATATTTACCACGGCTATCTTAAGAGAAGCGGCAGTCTCAGGCGCGGCCCTGACCGGGGAAAAGGTGTGCGCCAGAGCAAGAAGAAGGCCCAAAACCAATACTGCGAGCATTATCTTACTTATCTTCATCACATCCTCCATTCGGCTTTTCAGCCATTCAGTTATTCAACGGGTCGGTTTTTTGGTCCGGCTGGTTTGCATTAGGGCTTTTGCGGAAACAGTTAGAAGAAGGCCCCGATACTGAAGCTGAAGATTTGCTCGTTGTCTCCGGGTTCGCTCATTATGGGCACGGCGAAATCCAGGGCAATGGGGATGGGGCTCACCCGGGAAATATAGAGTCTCAGCCCAAAGCCCGCTGCGGCACGGATTTCTCCCGGGTCGAAATCCCCTATATCGGACCAGACACCACCGGCATCCAGGAAGAGATGGCCCCGGATGGTTTCCTGGCGCACAGGGAAACTGTATTCGGCATTGCCCAAAAGCAGCAAGTCGCCGCCCACGGGATAGCCGCGCACCTGGGGCCCGGCGCCGCGATATTCAAAGCCGCGGATGCTGCGGGCACCGCCGGCGAAAAATCTCTCAAATACCGGCACATCACCGGCGGCAACTCCCAGACGCCCGCCCAGCGAGACTATATGTCTCCGGGTTTCTTCCTCAGACTCTTTCAGCGTCTTATAATAGCGACCGTCCACGATTAACTTGCCGAAAGTGAAATCGCCGCCGGCCACCTCCAGAGCGCCGCGCACGCGGTGACCTTTGGAAGGCAGCCAGGGGTTGTCTCTTTTATCACGGTCCGCGGAGAAGGTTACGCTGATGATGCTGCTGGTGCCCATAGCCTTGACCACAGATGCCGGGGCGTCAAAGGCGAGGTTGGTTATGTCCACTTCCTCCACCCGCAAAGAGACGGCCAGGGTGAGGTCTTCACGGGTGCGGCTGTCCAGGGCGATGACCGCTCCCAGGCGCTCTTCATCGTAAGATTCCAGGGCCTGCGCATAGAGATAGAGATTGGTGGAAAGGCCGATGGGTTTGTCAGCGAGCCAGGGCTCACGGAAATAGATGCTGTAGGAGGAATATTCGGTGCCGGGAGCGACTTCTATGCGCAAGGTCTGCCCGCCGCCTACGAAAGAACGGCCGGGAAGAAGTTCCCTGAGGCTCTCGGGATAATCGCGGATGTCAAAGTTTCTTTGCACATAGGTGAGATGGCCGCTTACGCCCAGGTCGGAACTCACGCCGCCGCCCAGCATAAAGAAGCCGGTCTCGGTCTCTTCCACCTCCACGATGACATTACGGGTATTGGGGAGCGAGCCCGGCTCATAGGAAAAATCGACCTCACTGAAATAGAAGGTATTGATGAGGCGCTGGCGGCTCTGGAGCAATTCGTCCACATTGAACCGCTCGCCCGGATAAAAGGTGAGTTCTCTTCTTATCACCTGCTGTTTGGTTTGCCGGTTGCCGCGAATCTCGATGCGCTCCACATAGATGGGTTGGTTTTCAATAATGTTATAGGTTATAATTACCTTGTTGTCCGGGGCATAGGAGGTCTCGATGTTCACCTCGGCCAGCATATACCCCTGGCGGCCATAGAGGCCGCGCACGGCTTCCAAATCCCTCCTCAGTCTTATGGCGGAGAAGGGCTCGTCGGGAGAAAGACGCATCTGGCCGCGTATGTCGGCGCCGGGTATGGCGCGGTTACCCATTAGATTTATTTCCGCAATGGTATAGCGCATGCCTTCGGCTATGATAAGGGTCAGGTATATCCTTTTCTTATTGCGGCTGAACTCCAACTCGGAGGAAACTTCAGCATCGAGCCAGCCGCGGTCGCGGTAGTAGTTTCGCACCCTCAGGATGTCCGCGGCCACAGTCTCTTCATCATAGATGCCCGGAGAGACGATGAGCCGCCAGGGTTTACTCAGAAGAAGGGGTTTGAGCTCTCGGTCGGTGAAGGCCGCATTTCCGGAAAATCTTATACGGACGAGGCGGGGGCGGGGGCCTTCGGTGATTTTCAAGGTGAGTTCGGTGCCTTCAGGGGTCTCCTTTGTCTCCTCTTCCACCTGGGCGAAAAGGAAGCCTTTTTCTTTGTACACTTCAGTGATTTTCTGGACGGCCTCTTCTATATTTGCATAATCGAAAAAGGCTCCCTGTTTAAGAGGGATTATGTTTAAGAGTTCGCCGTCCTTTATTCTTCTGTTTCCTTTGAAAGATATGCGAAGGAGGAGGGGCTTTTCCTCTACGCGAAAGATGATACGCAGGCCATCCTCATAATCCTCGACTACGGCGGCGACATCGGTGAAGTATCCCAGGGCATAAATGCGGCGGATATCGGAAGTGACTTGCTCCGGGCCATAAGGCTGGTTGAGGGCGCTTCTGATTTGGGTGCGCAGCTCAGTTTCCGAGACGCGCCTCAAGCCCTCCACATCTATCTTTCGGACTAACTTTTCTTCCTGGCCGTAGGCGCTTAGGGAAAGGGCCAGGGTGATGCCGAAGATAATGGCAAAAGCCGCAGTCCTTCCCACTTTAAGAGACTCGTTCCTCAAGGCCACCTCAAAGAGAATTATTCTTCAATTGCGCCAGCCATAGCGGAAAGATTCTGAAATCGGGTAAACCATTCCTTTGTTTGGCCACATTAACTTCGGCTATACCCCTATCCATACTGTCCGGGTCATAATATTCATCGCGATAAAGCAAAAGGACCACATCGGCATCCTGTTCCAGGGCGCCCGATTCCCGGAGGTCGCTCAAGCGGGGCTTATGACCTTCGCGGGCCTCTGGAGCGCGGGAAAGTTGAGATACGGCGATAACCGGCACGCCCAGTTCCCGGGCCAGAGATTTCAGCCCCCGGGAGATGGCGGCGATTTCCTGCTGGCGATTTTCCGCCCGGGGGGGCTGCATAAGTTGCAGATAATCTACAATGACCAGGGAGATTTTCTCCTGGGCCTTGAGGCGGCGGGCCTTGGCCCGCAGTTCCAGAAGTCCCAGAGAAGAGGAATCGTCTATGAAGATGGGCGCCTCGGCGAGCCTTCCCGCGGCCATCAGGAGTTTCTTCATCTCCTCCACACTAACCGCGCCTTTCCTTATCTTGTTGGAGGAAATACGCGCCCGGGAGCAAATCATATTCTGAATCAATTGCTCTTTGGACATCTCCAGGCTGAAAAAAACAAGAGGCTTCTCCAGGGTTACTCCCACATATTCGGCAACATTCAGCGCGAAGGAGGTCTTGCCCATTGAGGGCCGCCCGGCCAGGATGATCAGTTCCGAACTCTGCAAGCCCCCGGTTAAGTCATTCAAATCGTAAAAGCCGGTATCGAGGCCCGTGAGACGGCCCTTGCGGTCGTGAATTTGGTCAATCCTCTTCCAGACTTCCTGCATAATATCCTTGATTTTGACCGTCTCCACCTTGACCCGGCTTTCGGCAATCTCAAATATGAGGCGCTCGGCATTATCCAGGAGGGCATCGGCGGACTCGTCGGTCTCATCATAGGCCGAACGCATCACCTCGGTGGCGGCCTCAATGAGTCTGCGCAGAAGGGCCTTTTCCTTGACAATCCCGGCGTAGTAGACGGCGTTGGCTGCGGTGGGAGTGGCCTCCACCAGTTCGGTGAGTTTAGTCACGCCGCCCA
>Ga0111219_1070_pt1 | contig 9704 bp, 8 predicted proteins | sample DeeMarSWOR152_54_FD_80368 | JGI IMG/M metagenome (GOLD analysis project Ga0111219, IMG submission 80368) | Planctomycetes bacterium DG_23
CGGGGCGGCACTTGTGGCCGCCTTAATTTCCCTGGTAATTCTTATGGGGTTGGTCATGGGGTTGATGGCAATGAGCATCTCCCAGGCTAAGGTTTCTGAGGCCGGTTATCAACTGGACCGCACACTATATATTGCCGAGGCCGGGGTGGATGCGGCCGCTTTCAATCTCCTTGTGGCCCAGGACGGCATCTTGGAGGAAGATTTCGGCGGCGGCTATTACATTGTGAATTCTTATAATCTCCTGGAAAACAACGGCTTGGACGATGACGGCGATGGTGAGATAGATGAGGCCTCTGAAACGAACGCAGAAGGAAATTTGATTTTCCGTGTCGTTTCAGTAGGGCACCTCAACGAGTATGAACAGGCCATAGAGGTGGATGTCAAGGTTTTTCTTGGTGCCGGGTGGGATTACGCCGCTTTGGTGAGGCACGAGATTAATATGGGCGGTAATTGCCAGACCAATAGTTACAATTCAAGCCAGGTGGATTATCCCGAGGAGCAACTCTTAGGTAACGGTGATGTAGGCACTATTTCTACAGGCCTTGGGATTGTTGATGTTTCAGGAAGTGCCACCATAAACGGAGATGCTCGTTGTGGTTTTGGAGGCAATCCACCGAGTGATATAAATGTGACTGGCTCGGCCGACATCACTGGCGAAGAAGAGGCTTTAGACACGGAAATAGAAATTCCCTCGGTGGAGGTGCCGGACTTGGATTACGATGAGGTAGGGAATATAATTCTGACAGGTCATCAAGCAAGGACCCTGGAGCCTGGCAATTATTATGTCCCTGCCCTTGATTTAAGTGCCTCTTCCGAACTCAATCTGGGTGTGGGATATGAGGGCGAGATTAATATCCTTGTAGATGATTTCACCGTAAGAGGAAGTGCGCAAATAAACATTCCCGGCAATATCTATGTTAGTATGTATGTTACCAATTCTCTCTGGATAACCGCGAATGCCACGGAAATAAACGACCCTAACGCCACGGATATTCACTCCACCCCGAGCAACCTTACTATCTACGGCACGCCCACTTTATCGCAGGCAACTTTCACAGGCAATTCTAACATCTTCGCCATTATTTATGCCCCGGATACCGATATTACTATTATAGGCAACACAAGACTTATGGGTGCTATAGTCTCTTCCAGCCTATATGTGGGTCGGGGGAATGCCCGCTTCTATCTGGATGAGAGCATTGTCTTGGATATGATTGATGTGAGTCATCCCGTCGGTCTGCGCGGCGTATCCTGGCGCGAGATAGCCGTTCCATAGGTAAGACCTTCCTACACGGGTAATCAAGGCGAGGAAGTATCAGGTCAAGAAGCAGAGGTAATTGAGCCTGTGACCTACCATCTTTGTTCCCGCTCCGGCTTGATTTTTTCTTCCTTGTCAAGACGATTTTTCCTGGATTTACGGGCGCTATCTTCAACATCGTCCCCGGGGTTCACTTGATAGTTGAGCAAATTCTGTACTAAAAAGAAGAAAAAAATTGTTTTTTTTGCTTGACAACGGGTTATTTTGTTCTATAATTGTATTAGAAAAAAGTTATATTAAAAATCCCCGATAAAGGCAGACCTGTCGGGAGACAGGGGCGCAAAGCCGAGGGCCCGAAAAAGGGGCTGCTCGGCTGCCGAAGGGATAGGTAAAGGAAAACCCGCTCTCGACTGGGAGCGGGTTTTTTTATTACGGGTAGGAGAATGTCCTCAAAAACGAGCTTAAAATTGGGCCAGCGGGGTTGGAGTCTTGTGGAAGTGATGGTGGCCGTGGCCGTTTTGGCTATCGGGCTTTTGGCTCTTTTGGGCAGTATGGCCTATGCGGTGAGACTAAGTAGGGTCACCAGAGAAATTAATGCTGCCAATTTTACATTGGTCTCGGTGATGGAGGATATCGCCGGCACCCCTTATGATGATATTGAGGAAGAGTTTCCTAACGGACAGGAAGTGACAGAGATAGGCGGCATTGAGATAACTGGAAGTGATTATTACAAACTGCAAGACCAGGTCGTAATAGTAAATCACCGGCAAATGGAAGAAGGAATTCTGGAAGTGAGGGCAACTATTACCTGGCGAACCGGAACGGGGCGGGACCAAAGTATGAGTCTGACTACAGTTAGAACCAGGTGAGTGATGAACAAGTCGCGTAGAAACAATCAGGGATACTCAATAGTGGAGATGACCGTAAGTATGGCCATTCTGGTCATAGTTTTGGCCGGTGTGTTTGGTGCCTTAAATGCTTCCAGAAGCATCTTCCAGACCGGCGTCACCCTTTCCTCGCTTCAAGACCAGGCCCGTAAGGCCCTGGACCAGATATCCCGGGAAGTGCGTCAATCGGGCACAGTTATGAACGACCCCTATAGTCCTTATCCCTATCTTTTCGTGGATGGCAATGCTGAGGGCTATTATGCTCATCATTGGCATCCGCCTGCGGTCTCTCACGCCTCACCCGGCGACCCGGATTACGGGCCCAATCGCGAAATAGTTTTTAGAATGGCCCAGGATATGGACGACGACGGTCTTTTAACTAGCGCCACCACCGGAGAAATAGAATGGGGCCCGGCCCAAATTTCCTATGTGGTAATTACGGCAGACGACGGCGTGAACGAACTGCAAAGGCGCATCAATGGGTATTCACCCGTTACCGTGGTGCGCTATGTGGAAAGGATAGTCTTTGACGATTATCATACAGACCCCGGGCTCACCAAGAATCAAATATCCATCGTCATCCATATGCGCAAAACTGTAAGACCCGGCCGGGTTCTGAGAGCCTATTTGTCAACTACCGTCAATATGCGTAATAGTTGGGAGGAACAATAATGATTAACCATAGACTAAAAGGAGGCCCTACCGAAGGGGCTGCACTGATAACGGCGCTTCTGGTCGTACTAATTATGGTGGCCCTCTCCGTGGCTATGATAACCGTGATTACCAGCGAAAGTCGGCTGGCCTACGCCAATCAGGCCAGAATTGAAGCCACCTATCTGGCCGAAGGAATGGTCAAAATCGGGGAGCGGAATATAAAAGTGGCTCTGGCCAACTACCGCCCTGTGCCCGAAGTTGTGGAGGCCACCCTCTGGAACCGTCCACTCTCCTGCAACATTCGCACCGTAGGCGACCAGCGTGTTGAGGTTACCTCAGACGGCCTCAACAGCATCGTCCAGCCTTACGAGATTTCCTCCAAGGTTACTGAAAGAAGGGTTCCGGTAACGGTTAGCCTTATCGGTGACATTTCCATCATCCCGGTTTTCCAGTATGTGGTTTACTATAACGAGGTGCTGGAAGTGCTGCCCGGGCCGAATATGAGGCTTACCGGCAGGATACACAGCAATAAAGACATCTATTTTGGCGCAGAAGACTCCAGCATATTGACTCTGGACAGCAACTATGTGCGTTCAGCAGGAAAGATTTATATGCGGCGACTTAATGAAGACCGCTTAATGACCGGCTCGGTGGATATAAGCGTCAGAGGAAGCGATTTCTACGAACTTATGCTGACCAAATACCAACTTGAGCCTGTTCCGTCAATTAGCGGGATGGATAGCTCCTTTGCCGGCTTTGATGCAAACGAAGATGGTGATTATGAAGACCCCGGCGATTTGATGCCCTGGGGGCCGCTGTCCCTTGAGCGCTGGAACGGGTCCGTGGTTACCGATGTCCACGGTCAGAAGGAAGTGGCCGTACCCCAAGTGCCCACCATTAAGCGCTTCGTTTTCCAAATGGGTGGAGATTATATCTATGACGCCGGAAGCCGTGAGTATATCCAAGTGAGCCCGGGAGCCGGTGACTATGCAAAGGGTTTCTATCACAGCGTAGCCGGCCTGGTAATCATTGATGACAAGGCCTATACCAACGATGGAACGGAAATCACCGACTGGCCGGACCTGAATGAGGATGGAAATCCGGACAATCCCATCAGTGAAGAGAAATTGTTTGACGGCCGGGAGGAGACCAGGGTGACGGTTACCGAGATAAATATGGAAATTCTCAACGCGTCGGGTTATTTTCCTGACAATGGTTTACTCTATGCGGCCCGTACCGATTCCTCGCCCTCCGACCCTAATGGCATCCGGGTGGTGAATGGCTCCGAACTGGCCGGGGCCCTCACCGTTGTTTCAGAAAACCCCATCTATCTGTGGGGCGACTATAATACCGTAAACAAACAGCCGGCCTCGTTCATCAGCGACGCCTGGAATATCCTCTCCAATAGTTGGAATGACACCAAAACAAATAACTCTTTACCCACAGCCGGCGATACCACTATCAATGCTTGCACCATTACCGGCGTGGTGCCTACCGTCCCGGGCAGCCGCTACAGCGGTGGCTTTGAGAATTTCCCTCGCTTTCACGAGAATTGGGATAACAAAGTCTGCCGTCTGCGCGGTTCCTTCGCCAACTTCTGGGAAAGTGAATTCGCCCAGGGGCAGTGGATCTACGGCAGCGACAATTATACCGCACCTATCCGTGACTGGGATTTTGACAGCGACCTTCTGGACATAAATAATCTGCCACCTTATACCCCGAGAACGGTGAGAATCATAAAGCGGGTATGGTCTGAGCGATAATACTCGCAGCCTCGTGCTTCGCATCCTGAGGATGCTCAGCATCCGAAGCGCCCTTTTCTTCTCTCAATTGCTCTCGGTTCCTGTCACCACTTTTTTCCAAAAACTCTATTGCTTTTGTGCTTTGGGGCTGCTATCATTTCTTCAGAAATTTATCTGGAATGGAATATCCACTATCGTTTTTGCTCTTTTGAGAGGAGCGGGGTATGAGGCTGAAAAATAGCGTAGGTATCTGGGCCTTCGGCACCACTCCCACTCGCTTTTTGCCTTCCGGCTATCACGCGGAGGTGGCCGAAGAGACGATGGAGGAAAGGACCAAGCGGGTGGTGGAGGGGGTGGGAGACCTGGTGGATGGCTTTGAATATCATTATCCCGGCGAACTTAACGAGGAAAATCGTCCCGCCGTTCAGAAGGCCCTGGGTACGAAAGACATCTATGCCCTGGCCTTGGGAACCTTCTCCGACCCCAGATTCGGCAAAGGCTCTTTTGTAAACCCCGACCCCAAACTGCGCAAAGAGGCAATAGAAATCACCAAGAAGGGGCTGAACCTGGCCGCGGACATAGGCTGCAAGTTCATCATCTGGCCCGGAGGCGAAGGTTATAATTATCCTTTTCAGGTCAATTATGGCCAGACCTGGAAGTGGTTCATCACCGGCCTCGCGGAGGCTATAGATTATGCCAATTCCGTGGGCGTTCCCGTGCTCCTGGAACACAAAAATTCTGAACCGGCTATGAAGATTTTGATGTGCAATTTGGGTATGGCTATGTATACCATACGCAAGATAGCCGAGCAGGGCGTGGATGTCACCAATGTGAAACTCAATATGGACTGGCAGCACTGCATAATGAATGGCGAGACCCTGGCGGAATACGCCTCTATCCTCGCTTCGGAAAATCTCCTGGGCCATATGCACGCCAACTCCGGCTGGGGCACCTTTGATGATGACAATATGGTTGGTGCCTCTTTCTTTATGCAGACCCTGGCCCTGGCCGAGGAATTGCAGCGCCTCGGTTATGGCAAAGAAGGCGAGAGAATGGGCTACGACCTCTTTCCCTATACAGAAGACCCCATTGAGGCCGTTAAACGCAGTGTCCTGCAATGGGAATTTTTCTGGTACACCGCCCGCAAGATAGATGATTCCACTTTGGATGAGGCCCTGGCCAAAAAGGACGCTGTGGCTGCCTACGGAATTGTCTATGAGGCCCTGGGCCTTGACGATGATTTTGTAGACCTGGTGAAACTCAAATATTCCCGCTGAGCCCCTGGCGCTCACCATCAGGCCATTGACTGTATGGCTAAGGCACTCTCAGCAAAACCGGTGAAACTCTTTGTAGGTATGCTCACTGGTTTTCCGGACCTAATCGATGAGACAAAAGATATCCTCATTTCAAACTTCGGTTCCATAGACCTGGAAAGCGACCGATTCAAATTTGATTTCACCGATTATTATGAGAAAGAGATGGGGCCGGGACTGGTGCGCAAGTTCTTTTCTTTCACTCCTTTAATATCTCCGGAAGACTTAGCCGGGATTAAACTGAAAACCAACGAGATTGAAGAAGATTTTGCCCGCAGGAACGAGACGCAGGTAGCCCGCCCTATAAATCTCGACCCCGGCTATCTAACCTCGGCCAAAGTGGTTCTGGCCACGGCCAAGGACTATTCCCATCGCATCTATCTGAAGGAAGGCATATATGCCGAAGCCACGCTTCGCTATTTCCAGGGAGCCTACCAGCCCTGGTCCTGGACTTATCCTGATTATAAAACCCCCGAATACTTGCGTTTTTTCCACCGCCTGCGCAAGATTTACCTTGCCCAAATCGCCCATTCCGGGTAAAATATTGAGAAACGCATATTGATCACCTATTGGTAAAAAAAATGTATCTGCCTCAGATTGACATAAAGATAGATGATTTCACTCCTGGCACCGGGGTTTATTTTTTGACCCACTTTCACGGTGACCATATTCGGGGCCTCAAGACCTACTGGCGCAGCAATCTTTATGGGGAGGGCCTTATTTATACCTCAAGGGTAACGGCGCGGCTTCTTTTGCATCTTGTGAAAGTGCGTCCGGAATTTATTAGGCCTGTTGAGCCGGGCCAGACGCTCAGCATAGAAAGCGGAGGAAATAAGGTTGACGTTAAGGCCTTTGACGCTAATCACTGCCCCGGCGCGCTTATGCTTCTTTTTCAAAGTGAAGGGAAAAAGATTTTTTATACCGGCGATTTTCGCCTCTCCCACGAGATGCGCAAGAGGCTGGCACAGTATGCGCCTCTTGATTGGCTCTATATAGATTCTACCTACACCCATCCCCGCTACAGGTTCCCGCCGCAGGAAGATGCCCTGACCCAGATAATTGAGATGGTAGAGCGCAATCTCCACCGGGAGATATTCTTCGGCGTCTATACCATCGGCAAGAATAAAGTCATTGAGGCCGTTTATGAAAGGTTCGGCAGGCCCATCTATATGCCCCGGGATAAACGCCGCATTTACGAGACCATCGGTGCCTCTCATATGGTAACTTCCGAGAAGGAAGCGACCAATTTCCGCGCTTATTCCCTGGGCTATTTCAATCGCTACTTCCCTATGTCACGCCAGCGGGACTTTTTAGTCATTATCCCCACCGGCTGGGCCGTGGATTACAAAAATACCAGAGAAGGTTTTTTCTATGTCCCTTATTCCGAGCACTCCGACTATTGGGAACGCAAGGAATTTATCGAATTGTTGCAGCCTCGAGAGATAATTGAAATTTAATATGTCCAAGCGCAAAAAGCCCAAACCGCCTAAAATAAGAAGTCCGGTGCCTCCGCCTTCTTTTCCTATGGGCAAGTCTGGCTATGACCGCAAGCAAGAAAAGGAGCGTCTCAAAAAAGAAATGGAGGAGTATGAGGAAGAGAAGGAGCAAAAGGGGGAAGAAAAGCGCGAAGGAGAGTAAACCCGGATAGGCAACCTGCGAGAGCCCCTCGAGTTTTTGTCTTGCTATCTTCGTTGGTGGAGGTAAGGGTTTCCGTTTAACCGGGAGGTCGTTATGGCCAAAGGCGATACTTTTCCGGCAGAAATGGTTGGATATGTAGATGAGGAGACCGGCCGTAGGGTGACGCAACTAACCTCAAGCCCTTCCCACGACCATCACTTCTATTTCACCAGCACCTCTTTTCACCCGGATGGCGAGCATTTGTTTTTCTCTTCTCGGCGCACGGGTAAATTCAACATATTCAGCATGAATCTAAAAAGTGGCCGGATGCGCCAGATTACGGAATGTGAGAAAATCAGTTCTCTCGCCGCCTGTCTCGACCCGCGCGGCCACGAGGTTTACTATTGGGACGGCCCCGACCTTAAAGCCTCTGATATTGAGGCCCTTGAAGAGCGCCATCTCTATACTGTGCCCCAGGGCTTTCGTGGGGGGCTCCTTTCAATTCCTGACGATGGAAGCCGCCTGGTCTTTCCCGCCACTCCCATTTTGGAACTCAAAACGCAAACCGAGAAAATCTATTCCGGGATGCAGGAGATGTTCGAGCGCTGCGACCGGACCGACATAGTCGTCGTTCCCACAGATGGTTCCGCCTCCTGGGTTGCCTACCGGGAGAACTGCTGGGCGAGCCATGTCAATGTTTGTCCCACCGACCCGGACCTCATCCTATACTGCCACGAGGGCTCGTGGACTATGGTCCAGCAGCGTATGTGGTTAGTGCGTTCAGATGGCTCCGGCAGGCGGCCCCTGCGACCTCAAGAGCCCCAGAACGCTCTGGGCCACGAATACTGGCATAGGGACGGCCAGACCGTGGGATATCACGGGCACTTAAAGGAGGGAAGAACCGACCCCATCTTCGGGCTCATAAATAAGGACGGGTCCCATTGCCGAGAATACCACACCCAGCGGTCCACTGGACACTCTCAGTCGTCGGCGGATGGAAAGATGCATACCTGCGATGGGGCCGGCCTTATTTGCCTGATTGAGCCGGAGGACGGAACCGCGAGCTTCACACCCCTGGCCCGGCACGACACCTCCGGAGAGATGCAAATAGGCCACGCTCACCCCATTTTCTCGCCCGACGGCAAATTCGTCCTTTTCACCTCGGACAAAAGTGGCGTGTGTAATGTGTATATGGTGGAGGTCTAATAAAAAAGCAAGGCAGCGAGACAGTCAGACAGCCAGACAGCGAGGCCGCCAGGCTGAAAGGCTGTCTGGCTGTAAGGCGAAAGTGAGATATGTCTCTAAAAGTCCAAGGCCCTATGTCGGTAGCAGCGCAGGATTTTCCCGCTCTTCTTGACCTGTTGGATTCAGTCTTCTGCGGCTCACGAACAGGCGAGAGCGAGCGCAAATTCCCCCATATCCTCAAAAGAGAGAATCTGCAGAATCTTTGCATCATAAAGGAAAAAGGAGAGGTGGTTAGCCATATCGGCCTTCTATACCGGCGGATGAGGCTGGGGCCAGAAGAGATTCCTCTGGCCATAATCTCCCTTATGGCCACACGCCCGGATTTTCGCCGCCAGGGCTACGCCACTTCGCTACTCAAATTTGCCATAGAGAAGATGAAACAAGATGGCATAGTACTTGCTGTGCTCTGGGCCGGCATTCCAGATTTTTATAGAAGATCGGGCTGGGAAAGTGCCGGGATAATCTCGCGCGTATCCCTTTATGATTCAAGAGGTCTTGAGTGCAATGCTGCCATCACGCCCTATGAGGGAGATGTGAAGGAGATAATGGCCCTCAAGCCCCCGGAGGTAAATGACATAATAAGGGACGATAAAGAGACCGCGGAACTCCTGGAGATGAATGAGGGGCGTGTGCTTCTGGCCCGGGAAAAGCAAAAGGCCATAGCCTATTTCGTGTATGATATTTTTCGCAGCGAGGATGGTCTGGTAATTGAAGTCAAGGAGTCAGACGGCTATCTTAGAGGCGTAGAATCCCTGGTTCGGCATGTTTTCTGGGAACATAGTCCTGAGCGGATGGATTTCTTTTTGCCTCAGAGACAGGTACTCAGCCGCTATTTTCTCCAGAAGGGCGTGCAGTTGGAGCGGATGAGCGCGGACTTGGGTCTCTGGCGCTTCATAAACAAGGCGTCCTTTCTAAGTAAGGTCAAAGAAGCCCGGGGCGTGAGTGAATTGGATGTGGATCTGGAAAGCCTCCATCTGGAAGAAAACGA
>Ga0111219_1071_pt1 | contig 9551 bp, 8 predicted proteins | sample DeeMarSWOR152_54_FD_80368 | JGI IMG/M metagenome (GOLD analysis project Ga0111219, IMG submission 80368) | Planctomycetes bacterium DG_23
AAGGCCCTTTTCACCTGGCGGCGTAAGACCATTAAGTCTTCTTTGCTTCGGGCACTACCCCACCTACGAGCGGCAGAAAAAGGCAAAGCCGAAGCGCTTAGACTCCTGAAGTCTGCTGACATAGACCCCAAACTAAGGCCTGAGGATTTAAGCCTTGACCAATTCATCCGCCTCTCAAATCTACTCACTCAAGCCTGCCTGCCGCCAGGCGGGCAGGCAGGGTTCATCCTGAAGGATTCACCCTGAAGGGAGACTTGAATGAATGAGAAGCGCCTTAATACTTTGAGAAGGAGGCTGCGGGAAAGAAACCTGGAGGGGCTACTGGTAAAGGGAGAGGCAAATATATATTACTTGTGCGGGTTTTCCGGCGTGGACAGTCTCCTCCTGGTGACCCCGGATGAACTTTTCCTAATAACCGATTTTCGCTATGTGGAAGAGGCAAAACACGAGGCGCCGGGGGTAGAGATAGTCAGGCGCCGCGGCACACTTATAACAGCGGCGGCCACCAAGGCAAGGAGGCTGAGGTTCAAGAAAATAGCCTTTGAGGCCCACTTTTTTACCTATAGCGATTTCCAAGCCCTGACAGCAAAAGAGAAACGGCGCTTTGTGCCGGTTACCGGCCTGGTGGAGGGATTGCGGGAGCAAAAAGACGCCGAAGAAATAAAAATGATTAAGCGTTCCTCAAGAATTGCTCAAGCAGCATTTATGCGCCTTAAGCAAATCATAGAACCAGGCGCCACGGAAAAGGAGATTGCCGATGAACTGGAAATGCTCCTTAGGCGTGAAGGGGCAAGCGAAAGCGCTTTCCCCATTATAGTGGCTGCGGGCAAAAGAGCCTCCCTTCCTCACGCCCGACCGGGCGAGCATCGCATCGGTGAAAATGAGGCCGTGCTCATAGATTGGGGAGCAAAATTTAATTTTTATAATAGCGACTTGACACGCATAGTCTTTATGGGTAAAATTTCCCCCAAAATGCGCGGGGTATATGAGACCGTGCTTGAGGCCCAGCATCGGGCCATCAAGGCCATAAGGCCCGGGGTGGAGATGAAAGAGGTTGACCGGGCGGCGCGAGAGCATATCGCCTCTTGCGGCCTGGGCAAGCGATTTGGCCACGGGCTGGGGCACGGGGTAGGGCTGCAGGTTCACGAAGCCCCGGCCATAGGTCCTAAGGTCAAGGGTCGTTTGAGGGTGGGGATGGTCTTCACCGTGGAGCCGGCTGTCTACATCCCCAACTGGGGCGGCGTGCGTATAGAGGATATGGTTCGGGTAACTCGCAGCGGATGCGAGGTATTAAGCAGGCTCCCCAAAGGTCTGGGAGATATTTGATTTCAGGCGGAAAAGATGATTAGCACAAATGATTTGCGCCCCGGGATCACCATTATGCACCGGGGGGATATTCACCAGGTGGTGGAGTTTCAGCATGTGAAGCCAGGCAAGGGCGGGGCCTTTGTGCGCACCAAACTGAAGAATCTGGAAACCGGCGCCACCGTAGAGCACACCTATAAGGGCGAACAAAAGGTGGAACAGGTCATCCTCACGGACAGAAAAATGGAATATCTCTATCGCCAGGGTGATACATATTATTTTATGGACCTGGATACCTACGAGCAAGTGCCTCTTTCTGCCGGGCGTCTGGGCGCGGGGCGTGATTTTCTAAAAGAAAATACTCAGGTCACCTGGCGGATGGCCGGGGAAAAGATAGTGGAGATTGTCTTACCGGATTTTGTAGAACTTGAGGTGGCCGATACGGAGCCGGGCTTGCGCGGAGATACGGTTTCCGGAAGTTCCAAACCGGCTCGGCTGGAGACCGGCCTTGAAGTAAATGTTCCTCTTTTTATTCAAAAAGGCGATGTGGTAAAATTGGATACGCGAAGCGGTGAGTATGTAGAGCGGGTACGAAGTGCTTAGAGTTCATATAGCGAAGGCCGGATGTCTGCCGGCCGCTACGGGCGGCCCGTATGGGCCGGGGGTTGGCGATGGAACTGGAAGATGTAAGGGCCCTGGTAAAAGAATTGATTTCCCTGATGCAGGCCAATAAACTGTCTGAGATTTCCCTGGAACTGGAGGGGCTGAAAATAGGCTTGCGCAAGGGCGAAGGTGGCAAAGTTGAGGTCGAGCGGCATAATATGAAATTGGAGGGCGCTTCCCGACCTGGCGCACCCTACGCGGGCTCTGTGGCGTCTGAGGGCCTTGAGCAGAAGGCCCCGGCGCAAGAAATTGCTCCTTCCGGCGAGGAAAAGTATCTTAACATCGTTTCCCCTATGGTGGGCACCTTCTATGGCGCTCCGGCTCCGGATGCCGACCCCTTCGTGGAAGAAGGCGATGAGGTAGACGAGGAAACCGTAGTCTGCATCATTGAGGCTATGAAAGTGATGAACGAGATTCGCGCCGAAGTCTCGGGGAGAATTGTGCAGTCGCTGGTGTCTAACGGCGAGGCTGTGGAGTTCGGACAGCCCCTTTTCTTGGTGGAGCCGAGGCCAGGATAATTTATCTTGGAAGGCTAAGGCAAGAGGGCCTCCCAGAAAAGAGGTAAGGTTTTTATGTTCTTCCGTATGCTCATAGCCAATCGAGGTGAGATTGCGCTACGCATTATCCGGGCCTGCAAGGAACTCGGGGTGGAGACGGTGGTGGTCTATTCCGAGGCTGACCGCGATGCACTTTATCTCAAGCAGGCTGACGAGGCCATATGCATAGGGCCGGGGCCTTCTACTGAGAGTTATCTCAACATTGCCCGCATCATATCCGCCGCCGAGGTGGCCGATGTTGAGGCCATTCATCCGGGCTATGGCTTTCTGGCGGAAAATGCTCATTTCGCTGAAGTTTGCCAGTCCTGTCAGATAAAATTCATCGGCCCCAGCCCCGAGGCTATGCAACTCGTCGGCGATAAGGCCGCTGCCAGAAACCTGGCCGTAGATAACAAAATCCCGGTTATACCCGGAAGCCCCTCCACCGTGGAAAATCAGGACGAGGCTCTTAAGATTGCCCACGAAATTGGCTATCCGGTGATAATCAAGGCTGCGGCCGGAGGTGGGGGCCGGGGGATGCGCATCGCCCACAACGATATTAGTCTGGTGAAATCCTTAATTGCCGCCCAGAACGAGGCCGAGGCGGCCTTCAAAATTTCCAATGTCTATATTGAGAAGTATATAGAGGAGCCCAGACACATAGAGATTCAAATTCTGGCCGATGAGTATGGGAATATAGTGCATCTGGGGGAAAGAGATTGCAGCCTGCAGAGGAGGCATCAGAAGATAATGGAAGAGGCCCCTTCGCCGGCGGTGAAGAACGAGTTGCGGGAGGAGATGGGCCGGGCGGCGGTGAGGTTGGCCCGCGCCGCGGGATACAGCAATGCCGGAACCGTGGAATTCCTGGTAGATAAACAGGGCAAATTCTTTTTTCTGGAAATGAATGCCAGAATTCAGGTGGAGCATCCTTTGACGGAGATGATAACCGGGATGGATTTGGTGAAAGAGCAGTTACGCATTGCCTCCGGAGAACCCTTGCGGCTTCGCCAGCGGCATATCTCGTTTCAGGGGGCGGCTATCGAATGCCGCATAAATGCCGAAGACCCGGATAACGATTTCAAGCCCTGGCCCGGGGTCGTTACTATGTATAATGCGCCGGGTGGGCCCGGGGTGCGCGTGGATACTCACATCTATTCCGGGTATCGCATCTCCCAATTCTACGATTCGCTTATCGCCAAAGTGATAATTCATCGTAACACGCGGTCGGAGGCACTTGTAGGTATGCGCCGGGCGCTGGAAGAGATGGTGATAGAAGGGGTTAAGACCATCATTCCTCTGCACCAGAGGATACTCAGACACCCGCGGTTCTTGCGGGGGGAGGTAGATACGGCCTTTATCGAGAACGAACTCATAAAGTAGACGGGGTTTATGGCGGAAAGTTTGATTACGCGGAGAGAAGGGAGGCAGACGATGCGTAAATTATCAAAAGCGCTGACGGGGCTTAATTGGGTCATAGTGGTTGCCGACGGCACATTTATCCTCGTCTGGTTTTTGTGGCCGAGAATTGGGGAGTTGTTCCTTCAGACCTGGGAGGAGAATTGGCAGTTCAAGTCAATTAGTGCCCTGGTGGCCCTTGCGGTGGTGGCGCTCAATATCATCTGGCTTGACCGAAAAATTACCAAGCGAAAATACGCTACTCACATACCTTTCGCAAACCCCAAAGGAGAGGTGGCGGTATCGGTGGGCGCCCTGGAAGATACTCTGCGCAAAGCCGGCCTCAGTGTGGGCGAGGTGCGGGATATGAAGGTAAGTGTTATAGCGGAAGAGCGCCCGGAAGTGCCTATAAGGGTGGTAGGTGTGCTCGTCTTGGAAGAAGGCCGCGACGTCCCCCAGGTAACGGCAATGGTTCAAGATGCCTTGAGCAGACGCTTTCGGGAAGTGGTGGCCCAGGAGGGCGAGGTTCATTACGAAATTCGGGTGCAGAAGTTCCGTGGCGCCAAGGGCGAAGCGGAGGAGGAAGAGGAGGTGTTTCGCGGGCCACAGTATCCTGTGGAGCAGTAGTTTTGTGACCGGTCTCTGGGAATCTGGTCATTCAAATCACGGACGGAAATGGGGGGCTTTATGGGGAGCATAGGGATACTTACCGGTGGTGGGGATTGCCCGGGGCTTAATGCTGTCATCCGGGCCATAGTTAAAAAAGCGGAAGATGCCGGGAAAAGTTGTGTGGGCATTCTGGAAGGCTGGCGGGGTATGATTGAAGGGGAGACGATGCCTTTGGATACGGCCTCCACCGGTGATATGGTGGCCTCAGGCGGAACCATCCTGGGCACCTCTCGCACAAATCCTTTTAAGCGAGAAGGCGCAGTTGAGGCCATAAAGGAGAATTTCTCCAAATTGGACTTGGAGGTTCTCATCGCCATAGGCGGTGATGATACCCTGGGTGTCGCGGCCCGGCTCTTTGAAGAAGAGGCTCTCCCCACGGTGGGCGTGCCCAAGACCATAGATAACGACCTTCCCGGCACCGATTTCACCTTCGGCTTTGATACTGCGGTGAATATTGCTACCGAGGCGGTGGATAGAATCCATACCACGGCCAAATCACATCGCCGCTGCATTGTGGTGGAGACCATGGGCCGGCATGTGGGCTGGATAGCGGCATATACTGGAGTGGCTTCGGGAGCCGATGTGGTTTTGGTGCCGGAAAAGCCCATAGATGTGGATAAAGTGGCCGAGATTCTCAAGCGAAATCGCTCTCGCGGCAAAGAGTATAATGTGGTGGTGGTTTCGGAAGGCGCGCAGTTTCAACCGGGAGATTATGTGAGCAAGGCCGGCGAGGTGGATGAATTTGGCAATGTGCGTTTAGGCGGCGTAGGCGTGGTGCTTGCGGATTTGATTGAGGATAAGACCGGCTACGAGACGCGCACCGTCGTCCTGGGCCATATCCAGCGCGGAGGCGCTCCTTCCACCTTCGACCGTATTCTCGCCACTCGCTTCGGCTTGAAGGCCGCAGAACTTGCCTTGGAGCGAGATTATGGCAAGATGGTGGCTCTCAGGGGAAACCGCATAGATGTCGTGCCCATAAAGGAATGCCTGACCGGGGTCAAGGCCCTTGACGATGAATTCGTGGCCTTAACCGAAGCTTTTTCGTAAATAGCGAATCAGCCCGGCAGCCCGGCTGCTTGGCTGGTCTAATCTATCACGCCTTTGGTTGAAGGGATTTCGCCCGCTCCAGGCTCAAGGCGGGTGGCCTGCTTCAGGGCCTTGGCCAAGGCCTTGAATATAGCCTCGGCGATGTGATGTGCGTCCTTCCCATAAGGCACATTTATATGCAGGGTCAAGGCCGCGTTGGTTGCAAAAGCTCGCAAGAATTCTTCCAAAAGCGTGGTATCAAAAGTGCCGATTTTCTCTGCGGGAAATGGAACATTAAAGACGAGAAGCGCCCGGCCGCTCAAATCTATGGCTACCTGAGCCAGCGCCTCATCCATAGGGCAAGAGGCCCAGCCAAATCTCGCCGCACCGCGCACATCCCCTAACGCTTTTTTTAGCGCCCGACCCAAGCAAATCCCCACATCTTCCACCAGGTGATGGTCGTCCACCTCCCGGTCGCCGGTGGCCTTAATCACCAGGTCAAAGGAAGAATGCTTGGCGAGAAGTTCCAGCATATGGTTCATAAAACCCACACCACAACTGCCCCGTAAATCTCCCCGGCCATCGAGGTCGAGCGCCAGGTCTACTTCGGTCTCTTTGGTCTTCCTTTGAACTTTGTTCTTCCTGTTTCCCATCGCTCCTCCAATCTCGCCTTAGGGTGGCTGGGTCTACTCGGCCTTGTAGGCTAAGTAGTCCACAGGGGGCGTCGGGTCTTGAAAGACCAGTTCCCAGCCTTCTGGTCCTTCGCTCAGTGGCTCAAGTCCTTCAATTTCATTATAAATGAAATGGGGCGCAAAGACAAAACTTTGTGTTCTATAGATTTCTTTGGTGATGAAGATGTAGACTATCCCCTCTTCATTCATAATCTCCTTGAGTTCGGCAAGACTCGAGCAGAAAGGTATATGCCTTTCAAAGCCGCTGGTGCCGCTGAGCCACTCTACCTGCCAGTCGTCATCTGGCCCTTTGAAATAGAGATTTCCGTTGATATTATCCTTCATCCAGGATGCAAGAACAAGGTAATCCTGAGAGACTTCAGCGGGCTTCAAGGGATTGGAAAAATCCGGGCCGCGGACCTTTGGCACAACTATGCTTGCGCTCAAAAGAATCAGGAGGACTGAGAACGACTGAAAGACTCCCAGAGCCCACACCTTTTTGACCTTCTTCTCCAAAAACCATCGGAAAAGCCCGCTGGCCGATAGCGCTATATAGGCATACATTATGGGGATTAATGGTAAGATGAATCTACTGGCACGAGTAAGATACCAGGAAAAGAAAAGGAAAAAGAAGATAATGGTGGTGCCTGTAGTTATTTTTCTATTTCGGGAACTGTCCTTTATATAAGCCACCAGGAAGAGTAAGAAGAAAAGTAAGGACAAGGGAATATAGTAAGGCTCAGACTCTGTTGGCCCTATGGTGTAAAGGAACACACGGCTTTCGGCCCCCATTCCCCGAGCCACCCTTTGTAGGATATCCCAGGGCGGATGGGATGTCAAGTAGGTGATGATGGTGGGGCTGTGACGGCCAGGAACCGAAGAATAGCGTTCTGCCACACTATCCGACCATAGATATACCGAGTGAAGGGCTTTATTATAAATGGGATTTTTATATAGCACAAGGTTTCTTGTGAGAAGCGGAGAAGAGACGATAACGAAGGCCAGAAAAAATAGCCAGAAGAATTTGTCCTTGCAAATTTTTAGCCTTCGGACCACCAGACCGGAAAAGATGAAACATATGGGCAGAAAAAGCCCGGTGCCCTTGGTGAGGTAAGCAAGGCCGGCAAATGCCCCTGCTGCGACCCAGGCCTTACCATCCTTAAAACCCCTGACCGTGAAATACCACCACGGGACGAAAAAGCAAATGAGCAGCGTCTCACAAGCCACACTGCTGGAATAATTCAGAAAAGCGGGATTGAGGACGAGTAGAAAAGTAGTGAGCATAGCCGTAAGAGGCCCGAAAGACCTTGCTATGACGAAAAAAGTTATAACTACTGCCGCGGCGCCGGCGAAAAGAGAAAATATCTTGGCCTGGGCGAAAAAACTCAGGGAGCGTTTGGCAAAGGTGCTCAAGAAGAGCATATACAAGGGATGTCTATTACTGTGCTGGTAGCGCCCGGAAAGGCAGGCCCCGGGAAAGCCAGCAATGCCACCTAAATTGCGTAGGGAGATAGCCCCATTGAGATAAGCAACCTCATCCCCATCCGCCATGCTATTCCGGTTTATCCAGGTCGTGGCTGAGATAAAGTAGGTGCCCAGGGCCGCGCTTAAGAAAATTATCGGCCAGGCCCAAACTGCTCGGCCAGGCTCGAACTCTAAAATCTCGCTCGTCCATCGTTCCACCCGGCCTATCCTTAACAGTCTCACCAAAAGATAAATCGCAAAACAAGCTATGCTCAGAATCGCCAATGAATATATGAGGGAGATAAACCCAATCAAAGACTTAGGAGAAAGATCAGCGGCTTCTCGCCTGGCTATGCCCCAGTTGGTCAAGAATTGCACTATAGCGCCCGAGGCTAAGGCCAAAAAAACCCCGAGCAGTAGTATGATTTTCTTCAAGTGCCTCTTCATACTTAAGTTTGCTTGGTTGAAAGCTTACTGCACGCAAGATAGCAAACTATTTTATTTAATTGAAATAAATTGCTCGCATTCTTTGTCAATCTTTTCTCACCGTGTAGACTATAAATTCGGTACGGCCGGTGGGGTCGCTATAAATCTTTTGCCAAAGAGGCGGCCCTTTGCGCTCGAAAATCCCCTTTTCTTCATCCCAGCCGAAATATTCCCCTAATGCTTTCTTTCGTTCTTTTATCACCTGAGGGGTAATTAAACAATAGTCCGCACCCCAGCGTAGGATGTAGATGTTGAGTTCATCGAAATTTTCCACGAGCGGGAAGAAAAGGTGCTCCCCGCGGATGTGTGAATGCCACTCAAACTGGAAATCTACATCCGGCCCTTTGAGATAGCGCTGCCCGGAGCCAATGTTCTCTTCCATCCACTTCCGAAGGGCCTTATATTCTGGAGGCAAAGTAGATGCTGTGAAAGGCCTCGCCCGATAGGCAGCGTAAATGCTCGGTATGAGAATAATAACCAGAGCAAACAAAAAGATCATAAGGCCGACTTGAACCGCCAATCTTTTTGCCCTTCTTTCTGCTGCCCTGGGAGAGCGAGGTAAAATAAGGCCAAAAGGCGCGCTAAGACCTGCTGCGCCATAGGCAAAGAGAATCGGCACTATGGGCAGGATGTAGCGGTCTGCCGGAGCAATATGAGCGAACCAGGCCAAAGGCAAAAATAAGATGACCACAGCAGTTAGCGTAAAACTCCGGCGAAATTTGTTATCATCTCCCATTATCCTGAGCCCGGCGAACAGGATAACCATAAGGCTCAAGACCATACCCCAAAGACCAATTTTCACTGCCCCCGAGGCCCGCAGCAACACGAAAGTCTCTGTGGCCAATCCCCGGTGCATCCTGGCCACCGCTTCGTTCGTGGAATGGCCTTGGAAATAAGAAATAAGATGGGGTGGATTTGTTCTATATTCGGGCCGATAGGAATCCTGCCAGTCATCCAGCCACATCGCCGTCTGGTTCTTATTATAAAGGGGATTTTTGAAAACCAGGCTATTACGCCAGAGAAGCGGAAAGGCCACTAAAAGAAACGCCGCCAAAACCCACCACAGGGCCTCTTCTTTGAAGACGCGCCATTTTTGCACAACAATTAGCGAAATGAGGATGGCCAGGAAGAGAAAAAGCCCCGAGGCTTTAGTGAGATAGGCAAGACCAGAGAATACTCCGGCCAGGGCCCAGTTGGGCTTCGGTTTGGTGCAAAAATGCCAGGTTAGAATAGCGAAAAGCACCAGGAGGGTTTCGCAGGCAACTTTCCCGCTCGCCTCATAAAAGGCTTGGTCCAAAGAGATGAAAATGGCAGCAAGAGCCCCGGCTATCACGCC
>Ga0111219_1074_pt1 | contig 9349 bp, 8 predicted proteins | sample DeeMarSWOR152_54_FD_80368 | JGI IMG/M metagenome (GOLD analysis project Ga0111219, IMG submission 80368) | Planctomycetes bacterium DG_23
TTCCGGCCTGCGTATAGTGAGAAGCAAGGATGAACTCACCGTGCTTTTTCTCCTGGATAATTCCGCCAGCGTTGCCGAGGACGCCAAGGAGGAGACCCTGGCGCTCGTTAATGAGACCTGCCAGCAAACTTCTGCCAAGGATAAGGCCGGCCTTATCGTCTTCGGGGCAGAGGCTGCCGTAGAAACACCTCCCCAATATAAACTGCGCACCACCGCAATAGAAAGCGACATTAACCGCGAGTTCACCAACATTGAGATGGCCATCCGCCTGGCGCTGGCCACCTTTACCGAAGATACGCAAAAACGCATGGTGCTTTTTTCCGATGGCAATGAAAATCTGGGCACGGCCTTCGAGGCGGCTAAACTCGCTGGTCGCGCCGGAGGTGGCAAAAGAAGATGAGCCTTTCAGCCTGGAGGTGGCGTTAAGGAGTTTCCGCAGCGGCCCGGCGGTGCTGCGCCTTTATCGCAATCGCCAATATATGGGGGGCAAAGAGATAGAATTAAAAGAAGGCCTCACTCGCTTCGAGATTCGGGAGCGTCTTCAAGAAAGCGGATTTTACGAATATGAGGTGCTGGTCGAGGCGTTGGGCGACGGCTCTTTCAGCAATAATCGTGGGTATGCTTTCACCGAGGTTAGAGGTGAGCCGCGCATTTTGCTTCTGGAAGGAAAGCCCCAGGAAGCCCAGAGTCTGACCCGGGCCCTGGAAGGAGGAGGCTTCAATGTCCATCTGGAGGGGCCGGCGGGGCTTCCTGCAAGTCTCGGAGAATTTCAGAACTACGACTCCATTGTCTTAAGCAATATCTCGGCGCTGACGATGACTGACGCCCAGATGGAGATGATAAGAGTTTTTGTGCGGGATTTGGGCGGTGGCCTGGCGATGATAGGGGGCGAAGAAAGTTTCGGTCTGGGGGGTTATTACCGCACGCCGGTGGAAGAGGCCTTGCCGGTGGATATGGATGTGAGGCGCAAGAAAAACCTGCCCTCCTTGGCGCTGGTGCTCTGCATAGATAAGTCCGGAAGTATGGCCGATTATGCACCCGGGGCGAGAAAAGTGAGCCTGGCTAAGGAGGCGGCCATACTTACCCTGGAACTCCTGGCCGACTGGGATGAGATTGGGGTTATCGCCTTTGATGCCGCGCCCAAGTGGGTAGTCCGGCTCCAGAAGTGCGAGAATCGCGGCGCCATAATCAGCGACATCCGCACTATCCGCGCCGGCGGCGGCACCGCCATCTATCCCGCTCTCGCCGAGGCCTATAAGGCCCTCAAAGACACCCAGGCCATCCTCAAGCATACCATTGTGATGACCGACGGTATGTCCCTTCCCGGCGATTTTGAAGGCATCGCGGCCAGGATGAATGAGGAGGTCATCACCCTGAGCGCGGTGGGCATCGGCCCGGATGCGCATACAGACTTTCTGCAGAACCTTGCCCGTATGGGTGGAGGCCGCTTCTATTGGGGCAGTGATGTTTCATTCATCCCCCGCATCTTCACCAAAGATGCACTCATTGCCAGCCGCGCCCTTCTGGTGGAGGAGGAGTTTCAGCCCCGCATCCTGCGCTGGGCGGAGATGGTCAAGGGTATAGATTGGGAGCGCGCCCCATCGCTTTTGGGCTATGTGGACACTTCCCCCAAAAAGCGCGCCGAAGTGATTATGACCACGCATACGGACGACCCGCTCCTGGCGCGCTTTCGTTACGGCCTGGGCAAATCGCTCGCCTTCACCTCGGATGCCAAGGGCAGATGGGCCAAGCACTGGCTCAACTGGCCCGGCTTCAGGCCCTTCTGGGCCCAGACGCTGCGATGGCTTTTGCGCAGCCGCGCACCGGGGAATCTCTCCACCACGGTGCGCCTGGATTCTGGAAAAGGCAAGGTGGTGGTGGATGCCGTAACTCCTGAGGGCGAGTTTCAAAACTTCCTCGAACTATCCGTGCGCGTGGTCAAACCCGATTTTTCTGCCGAAACGCTTCCTTTGACCCAGGTGGCCCCGGGAAGATACGAAGCCGAATTCGCCGCCCTTTCCTCAGGCACTTATATGACGAATATCACCGGACCAGAAAGCCAACTGCTCGATTCCGCCGGAGCGAGTCTTGGCTATCCGCCGGAATATAAAGATGTGGAACCCAACACCTATCTTTTGGAAAGGCTCGCCAGCATCACCGGGGGAAGCGTGATTTCTGACCTGACGGGTATTTTCGAGCATAAGAAAGAGCGGCCTTCAGCCTATCTTGAGATATGGATGCCGCTTGTAATTTCTGCTTTAATCTTGCTTTTTTTGGATATAATAACCAGGCGTTTGGTGATGCCGGAGGCGCTTCTTAAACTCCGGGAAAAGCGGGTGCGCCAGACTGTGGTGGAGCGCTCCACTCAGGTTATGACCCGGCTCAAAAGAAGAAAAGAGGCCCTGGGCCTTAAAGAGCGCCCGGTTGCCGAAGCCCCGAGCCCGACACCCACTGAAACCAAAGAGATTTTGGAAAAAATTCCCAAAGCGGCGGTCTCAGAAGAAAAGAAAGAAGAACCTGCGGAAGGGAAAGAAGAACCTTCTGCCCCTCGCACCTATACTGGAAGGCTCCTGGAAGCCAAACGCAAGGCCCGCAAGGAACGAAGACTCTGAAAACCCCAAGACTTGGGACATCTGGCGTCGGATGTCTGAGGCCGGATGTCTTGAAAGGAGGATGAGATGTCTCAGGAAATACCCCAGGCCGGTGCGCCCCAGCCTTTGCCCGTGGTCGAGCCCGCAAGAAGAAGACGCGGCTGCCTTTTCTGGCTATTCGCCTTTCTCTCTATCATCATCTTACCCATATGTATAGTTATCATTATCGCCCTTGTGGGGACTCTCGCGCCTGATTTGGATACGCCCATCAGCCCCAGTGAGGAAGTGGTAAAGGATGAAGGCGGAAAAGACAAGATTGTCATCGTAAGTCTATCAGGGGTCATCGCTGAAGAATCGGTCTTTATGTCCGGAGTGGCTGCGCTAAAAGAAGTAGCCGGGCAACTCAAACAAGCCCGCGAGGATGATGCGGTGCGTGCGGTCATCTTTGAGGTCAATTCCCCGGGCGGCAGTATGACCGCAAGCGACATCCTGCATCGCCACATCACCAAGACCAAGGATAAAGGCAAAAAAATCGTGGTCCTTATGCAGAATACCGCCACCTCCGGCGCCTATTATGTATCCGCTCCCGCCGACTACATTATGGCCCACCCCACCACCATCACCGGCTCCATCGGCGTGCTCATCTCTTCGCTCAATATGGAAGGCCTCTTCCAGAAAATCGGGCTCAAGGATGTGACTATAAAAAGCGGGGACAAAAAGGACCTCCTCTCGCCTTTTCGCACAATGACCGAGGAGGAACGGGCGCTTCTGCAGGCCATCGTGGATGAGATGTATGAACGCTTTCTGGAAATAGTAGCCCAGGGCCGGGGAATGGATATAAACAAAGTTCGCAAACTTGCCGATGGCCGCGTCTATACCGCAAAGGCGGCCCAGGAAGCCGGCCTCATTGATGGCATAGGCTATATGGAAGATGCCATAGATAAGGCTAAGAGCCTTTCAGGTCTTACTAAGGCCCGGGTAGTTAGATATAAGAAACGCTGGAGGCTGCTGGAGTTCTTGCGTCGCGGGGCCCAGAAAGAACCCTTTGATATAAGGTGTTTAGTCTGGCCGGGCACCCCCCAGCCTTTGTATCTCTGGAATGTGAGCGAAACGCTTTACTTAGAACCCAACCGCCTGAGAAGTGAATAGGCCTGGCTCTTCGGCGGTAAGTGTCTCAGGAGCATCTTCACCGGGATAATACTTTCCCGCCAGAGTGAGGAAATTTCGCGCCCGCTTCACCACGGCACCGGTATGCCTAAGAGCACGAAGTGTCCTTATCTTCCCTTCCCTTCTCGCCTGTAATATGCGCCGGGCGGAAATGGGCCCTATACCGGGCACGCGCAGAAGCCCGGCTTGCGAGGCCTGGTTCACCTCCACGGGAAAAATACTCGGATGCTGAATTGCCCACACAAGTTTAGGGTCTTTGTCTAAGGGTAGGCTCCCGGTATCGTCAAAGGGGAGTTCCGCGGCGGAGAAACGATACTGGCGAAGGAGGAAATCCGCCTGGTAGAGGCGATGCTCGCGCAGGGGAGGGGTGGGCTCAAGCGCATCCAGAGGCGTATCCTCCACCGGCTGAAATGCGCTGAAATATGCCCGGTGCAGACAGAGGTTCTTATAGAGCCAGGCCGTGCTTTTTATTATATCTTCATCCGTCTCACCTCCCGCACCCACCACGAACTGAGTGGTGACCCCGGCAGAAAGTCCAGGCCGTCCGGCCTCTTTTTGACCCGCTATGCAGCGCAAGGGGTCGAGTATATCCAGGATGAGGTCTTTTTCCGGGGCGATTTTGGCCAGGCTCTCGCGCCTGGGGGCCTCCAAATTTACCGAGGTCCGAGTGGCAAGGGCACAAGCGCTTTCTATTGCGGCCTGGCTCGCTCCGGGCAGGGTCTTCAGGTGCACATATCCTTGGTATTTGTATTTATGGCGCAAAATCTCTACCGTGGCCGTCATCCGCTCCATTGACCTATCCGCGCCCCCTGAAATAGCCGAACTCAAGAATAGCCCGTCCACCAGGCGCTTCTCATAAAGGTCCATAAAAACCCCGGCCAGTTCCTCGGGCTGGAAAGTGCTTCTGGGATGGTCACGCCCCCGGCGGTTGACGCAATAGAAACAGTTTTTCTGGCAGTGGTTGGTCTGAAGCACCTTGAATAAAGAGACCTTCTTGCCCGAAGAGGTAGTGGCGCGGGAGATGAACTGCGAGACCTGGCCTTTAATTAGAGGAACCTTGCGCCTTCTGGGGGCACAGGAGGCAGCGCAGACATCGTATCCGGCCGCCCCTCCCAGAATATCCAATTTTTCCGTAGTATCCATTCAGAACCTGTCGAACCGGGTCTCAATACTTTTCTTAAAGCGTCGCTTGAGATAGGTCTGGACCAGGCGGCGGCCGGGCGGGATGAGAAGAAAAAAGCCCGCCAGGTCAGTGATGATGCCCGGTGTAAGAAGTAGCGCCCCGCCCACCAGGATGAGTAGGCCGTCGAAAAGCGCCTGCGCAGGCATACGGGCATTTTCCAAATCCTCGCGGATGCGGCGTATCACCCCCCAGCCCTGCCATTTGGCCAGACTCGCCCCCAGAATTCCGGTCGCTATAACGATGGCCAGTGTTGGCAAAAGCCCGATCTCTTGACCCAGTTTGATCAAAATGGCCAGTTCAACTATGGGCGTTATGGTGAAAAGGAGTATGAGTTTGAAAAACATTTTGCCCCGAGCCTTTCAGCCGTCCAGCCTTTCGGCCCTGCTGTCTGGCTGTATAGCTGCCACGGGTTCTGGCTTATCTATATACCCTAATAAAACCCTAATGTCAAGGAAAAAATTACATTCTTCTCTTTAATCCCACCCAGAGCAGTCCTCCGCAAACTGCCCCTGCGCCATCTGCAATGAAGTCAAAATATTCAAAGAAGCGACCCGGCAGTAAAATCTGGTAGAGTTCAATAAAAAGGCCGTAAAAAAGACTTAGAACCACCGCCAGGAGAAACGCCTTTTTCCCCGCATAGGGGCGAAGCAGGCTTCGGGCAAGAAGAAAAGAAAACACGGCAAAGAGGCCGAAGTGCGCGGCCTCATCCGAGGAAGGAAGCTTTCGGGCGCCGGCGGGTAAAGGCAGGCTGCACAGAATAAAAATGAGCAAGGCCCAAAGACCTGCAGGAAGCCAGCGGCGAAGAAAAGAGCCTCTTTCAGGCATTATCCTTCTCGTCTCTAAAGACCTCAAGCCAATAGTCCACTTCATAAGATTTGGGGCCGTGGAATTTCTCCGGTGGCTCTTTCTTCGCTTTGCGCATCTCTCTTGAGAGGGCCTTATCGACTTTTTCCAAGAAGGGCCGGGCGGATTGAACTTGAGCCCCTAAGGATTTGATTTTCTTTCGCAATTTCGCATCGCTGGTGATGACGGTAAGGCCTTTGGGCCTATTATCTTTTTCTACCAGACGCACTATCTCCGCATCGGCGGATTTGGCGAAGACTATCTTAAGCCCGGTTCGTTCCGTTTCGGCCCGGGGCTCGCCTGGGGGTCTCTTTGCGGAAGAACGACTACGGCCTCGCAAGCGGCTATCAAAAACTATCGTCATCTGCTCTTTTGTAAGCCCCTGGTAGCGGGAAAGGATTCTGAGCATCTCATCTCTTGCTACTTCCATATTCTTCTTGCCCGGTCCTTGCGGGCCGGGCCAGGGCGGGGTCATCTCCTCAAAGACACTGGGGCAGGCAAAGAGGAGATTATAACCATCAATGATTATCGGCATACTTCACTTCCCAGCATCTATTCTTGTCCCGTTACGGGGGTTTTCTCCGTTTCTTCAGGGCGAGCCAATTCCCGCAGTCTGGAACGGGCCTTCTCGGCGTAATGGCTTTTGGGATAGCCTTTCAGAAGGGCGTTAAGCGCCTTTTTTTCTTCGTCCGGGCGCTTCATCTCCCGGTGACATCTTGCCTCACGAAAAAGCGCCATAGGAGCGTAGTGGTCGTTGGGATACTCTGAATAAAGCCGTCTATAAACAAGAACGGCCCCTTCTTTTTCCCCAGCCTGCTTGAGAATGTCGCCTTCTAACAAGATGCCTCGGCATAAGGCTTGGTCAAATACAAAATCGCACTGATAGTCCCGAATCTCTTTTAGGGCTTCGTCAATCTTGCCCATATGCAAGAGAGACAGTGCCAGGAAATATTTGGCGTCATCCACATAGCCGCAGGTTCGGGAATAATTTGTAAGCACTTTGCGGAACTCTTCTGCTGCCTCGGGAAGTCGCCCCTCAAAGTAAAGAGACTTTCCCAGATAGTATGTAACGGTACCAGCGCAATAAGCGTGCGGAAATTCAGCCAAGAATTTCCTCGCCTCCTCAGCGACTCTGGCATATTGGCTCGGTCTAAAGTCCTTAATAATCTTCCGGTATCGCTCGTGCTTGCCCTGGGCCAGCGATTGTATATAAGAAAGTGCATAGGCTTGAGCAGCCTTCTCAAACGAGGGCCAAGATAAACCAGTTACCTCTTGTAGGGCCTTGCGGTAGGGCACGCGATTTAGAAGCAAGCGGCTTAGTTTTTTCACGGCCTCGCTGCCATATTGCTTTTCAATGTATTGGATAGCGAGAAAATCTTCAGCATGGTCGTCAAAAGTGTGTTTTTCCTCAAGGCCGTTAACCAAGTCTTCGGGTTGCTCCACAATGCCTAATAAATAACCGACGCGCCCCGGGCCTTCTCCGGAAGTATAAAGCGCCAGTCCCTCTCGTAGCCACTTGGGAATGCGTTTATAGGCAGAATAGCCCATATGAAGGCGCATCTGGGCGTGTGTCATCTCGTGAGTAACAACCTCTTCCACATCCATCGTCCCGGTTATGAAATACTCTGTTACGAGCAATATCTCTACGGCTTTGTAGCCTGAAAGCCACCTTACAAAACCACGCGAACCTCTGGATACTCCTTCAGGGAGATTTTCCACATCAATAAGACCGAGGGCTACACGGTCAGGCGCAACTGGAGGGATACCCAGCGAAGCCTCGATAGCTTCAGTAGCGTCAGCCTTTATTTTGGGCAAGCGTTTCTGAAGTTGCTTTATCTCTGGCCGGTTAAGATATTTTCCTTTATATGGGCCGTGGGGCGGTTGTGATGGCTCAGTGCTTGCAAGCACCCAGAGGCGCTCAATGTAATAAACGAGCACAAAGTAGAGGCTTGCGCATATTAGGATAGCGACTATGATTCGTGTTTGATTTTTCATAGGGCGAATTTTATCTCGCCGCCTACGATGGTATAACGGGCGCGGCCCGTCACTTCGCGGCCGTGGAAGGGGCAGTTGCGGCTTCTGGATTTGAACTTCTCTTTATCTATCTGCCACTTCACCTTGGGGTCTATTATGGTGATGTCGGCATCGGAGCCCACGGCCAGAGTCCCTTTGGGAAGGCCCAGGATGCGGGCCGGATTTGTGGTGAGTTTGGCGATGGCCTCACTAATGGAAAGGACTTCCTTCTCCACCAGTTCGGTGATAACGATGGGAAGGAGCGTCTCCATACCGATGACGCCAAAAGGGGCCAGGCTAAATTCCACATCCTTTTCCTCCAGGGCGTGAGGGGCGTGGTCGGAGACGAGGCAGTCTATGGTGCCGTCGGCAAGCGCCCTTTGCATCATCGCCACATCCTGTTCGGTGCGTAGCGGCGGGTTCATCTTAAAATTGGTATCAAAAGTCTTTACGCATTCATCGGTCAGGGTGAGGTGATGAGGGGTGGCCTCACAGGTGACGGGGACGCCGCGTGTTCTGGCGCGGCGCACCAAATCCACCGAGCCCGAAGTGGTGATGTGGGCAATATGCACATGCCCACCGGTATATTCCGCCAGGATAAGGTCGCGGCTTACCATCACCTCTTCGGCAGCCGCGGGCATCCCGGGAAGCCCCAGCACCGTGGAGACGAAGCCTTCGTGCATTACCCCTTCCTCAGAGAGGTTCTTGTCCTCACAGTGGTCAATAATAGGCTTTTTGAACATCTTGGCATATTCCAGGGCCCAACGCATCATCGCAGCATCTTTGACACAATCCCCATCATCGGAAAAGGCCACCGCACCGCCTTGAATAAGGCCTCCCATCTCCGCCAGTTCCCTGCCCTGGCGGCCCTTGGTTATGGCGCCTATGGGATAGATATGGGCCTTATTGGCGCGCTGGGCCTGCAGGAAAACGAACTCTGCTGCGGCCTGGTTATCTATGGCCTGGTCGGTGTTGGGCATACAGCACACGGTAGTAAAGCCGCCGGCAACAGCGGCAGAGGAGCCGGAGGCGATGGTCTCCTCCTCGGCCTTTCCCGGCTCTCTCAGGTGCACATGCATATCTATTAGCCCGGGAGTGACGATGAGGCCCGAAGCATCTATGACCTCTTCTGCCGATGCCCGCATCTCGCCCAGGGCCTCCACCTTGCCCTCGGCTACCAAAACATCGGCCACCTGGTCCAGGTCCTGGGAAGGGTCAATCACCCGACCACCTTTAATGAGTAAAGTTTTCATCGATTCAGCCTTTCTGCCTTTCAGCCATTGAGCAACATAACTTTATGGCTGATTCGCTGCCTGGCCGTCTCGCTGTTTCGCTTATTTATCACAAATTACACGAAAAAATAGAAAGGGATAGGTCCGATCGGACAAAGACAAAAAACACTTAGAATGGGAAGGCTAATCATCTTCACCCGAAGCTTTGCGCTTCTTCTGAGGTTCATTTGCCAGGTAGAGAAAATATAGTCTAATGCTCATTAAGCGGGCCCTTCCTGGGCGCCGGAGACAAGGTAAAGCACGGCCATGCGCACCGCCAG